>Ga0160453_100015_pt1 | contig 282454 bp, 208 predicted proteins | sample HID1971K_E6MG_FD_108228 | JGI IMG/M metagenome (GOLD analysis project Ga0160453, IMG submission 108228) | Enriched millipede-associated microbial communities from UW Madison campus, WI, USA - HID1971K_E6 MG | ecosystem: Host-associated > Arthropoda: Insects > Digestive system > Unclassified ...
ACAGAGAAGTTAAGCCCACCAGAGCCGATGGTACTGCGGTAACACGTGGGAGAGTAGGTCGGTGCCAAATCTTAAAAAAGCCTTGCAGGAAACTGTAAGGCTTTTCTTGTTTATAAGGTTTTTTTTGACACCAGGTATTTGTGTTAAAATGACCTAAACCTATCGCCTTATTTCACAAGATTTTAGCTAAGTGTACTTACCGCGGAAATGAATGCTACAAGCAGACCAAATTTTATCTTATTTTTGGTTATTATGTAGAACTAAATTGTGAATATGTGATGTTCATCACATATTTTATGCATTTTTTGGTTATCTTTGATACAAAATTAAAACATAAAACTAATGAGTTTTTTTGCAGAAAAAAGAGGGGAAGTGATGGTGCACATAGAGAAGTATATGCTCGAAATGATGGATACTTACTTAAAACCGATTGATACAAATTGGCAACCATCTGATTTTTTGCCTGATTCTACAAGCGATACTTTTTTCCAGGATATAAAAGCATTACGTGAGAACGCAAATGATCTTTCATACGACTTAGTAGCAGTTTTGATTGGTGATACCATCACAGAAGAAGCTTTACCTACCTATGAATCATGGTTAGCCATGGTAGATGGTGTAAGTCGTAAAGAAGAGGGAGGTTGGATGAGATGGAATCGTCACTGGACTGCAGAAGAGAACAGGCATGGTGATTTGTTAAACAAATATCTTTACCTTTCTGGTCGGGTAGATATGCGTCAGATGGAAATTTCTACGCAATATCTGATCGCCGATGGATTTGACATCGGGACTGGCCACGATCCTTACAGAAATTTTATTTATACAAGTTTCCAGGAATTAGCTACGAATATTTCCCATAGAAGGGTAGCTTCACTAGCTAAAAAAGATGGAGATACATTATTGTCTAAAATGTGCGGTGTAATTGCTTCTGATGAGGCCCGCCACGCAAAAGCTTACAAGGATTTTATGAGTAAAATCTTTGAAGTGGATCCTAACGAAGCAATGGTCGCCTTTGAAGATATGATGCGTCAAAAGATCGTAATGCCGGCACATTTTCTTCGGGAAATGGGACTTAAAATTGGACAAACCTTTGGTCACTTTACAGATGCTGCCCAACGTTTAGGCGTTTATACTGCTATTGATTATGTGGAGATTATGCAGCAGTTGATTGAAGAATGGAAACTGGATAGTATGCGTGATTTAAATGAAACTGGTGAGAAAGCCAGAGATTATATCATGGCATTGCCTTCTCGTTTATTGCGTGTTGCAGAACGTATGAAAGTACCGACAATGGATTATAAGTTTAGCTGGATACATGCTTAACAAATAACATAAGTATAAAAAAGGCCTGAATAATTTGATTATTCAGGCCTTTTTTATTGTACTTGCCAACCTATTCTAGAACCTGGCAACTTATTGCTGCAAACTGCGTAGCTGCAGACAAAATACGGTTTACATGTTTCTTCGATACTGACCACCCACTGCATATAGTGCATTGGATATTTGACCTAACGAACATATTTTACATACCTGCATGAGCTGCTCAAATATATTGTCGCCAGCAATGGCCGATTTTTGCAGGTTCTTTAAAGCAGTTTCGGCTTTATCTGCGTTTCTCTCCTGAAATAATCTTAATGCCGTGATCTGGTATTGCTTTTCTTCTTCAGTTGCACGGATCACTTCGCCAGGGACAATAGTAGGAGAGCCGTTTTTATTGAGAAAGGTGTTTACACCAACGATAGGATATTCTCCGGTATGTTTCAGTGTTTCATAGTATAAACTTTCCTCCTGGATTTTGCCGCGCTGATACATGGTTTCCATAGCGCCTAAAACACCACCTCTATCGTTAATCCGTTTAAATTCTAACAATACAGCATCTTCTACCAGGTCTGTAAGGTCTTCAATGATAAAGGCCCCCTGCAGTGGGTTTTCATTTTTAGCAAGTCCCAGTTCCCGGTTTATAATCAACTGTATTGCCATCGCCCTGCGAACAGATTCTTCTGTGGGTGTGGTAATCGCTTCATCGTAAGCATTGGTATGCAGGGAATTACAATTATCATATATCGCATACAAGGCCTGTAGGGTGGTCCGGATATCATTAAAGTCGATTTCCTGGGCATGTAGTGAACGTCCGGATGTTTGGATATGATATTTTAGCTTTTGCGATCTATCGTTCCCTTTATACTTGTTTTTAATGGCCTTAGCCCAAATGCGCCTTGCTACGCGACCAATAACAGAATATTCAGGATCTATGCCATTAGAGAAGAAGAAAGATAGGTTAGGAGCGAAATCATCTATATTCATTCCCCTGCTCAAATAGTATTCTACAAAAGTGAACCCATTACTCAGCGTAAAAGCCAATTGTGAGATAGGGTTTGCACCTGCTTCTGCAATATGGTATCCTGAGATAGAAACCGAATAGAAGTTACGTACTTTTTCGGTGATAAAATAACTTTGAATATCCCCCATCATCCTTAAGGCAAATTCTGTAGAGAAGATGCAGGTATTTTGCGCCTGGTCTTCTTTAAGGATATCGGCCTGTACAGTTCCACGGACAGTGCTAATAGCGTAGGCCGCTATTTTAGTATATACATCGGCTGGCAATACCTGGTCGCCGGTAACGCCCAAAAGCATTAAACCTAAGCCGTTATTACCTTCAGGCAGCATACCACTGTAAGTAGGTCTTTCCTGCCCTTTTGCTTTATATATGTCTTTTATCTTTTCATTAACCTCTTTTTCAAGTTTATGCTCTATAATGTATTTTTCGCATTGCTGATCGATAGCTGCATTCATGAAAAAACCTAGTAACATAGGTGCAGGACCATTGATGGTCATGGATACCGAAGTAGAGGGGGCACATAGGTCGAAACCGGAATAGAGCTTTTTAGCATCGTCAATAGTTGCGATGCTGACACCCGAGTTCCCTATTTTTCCATAAATATCAGGCCTGATGTGCGGATCTTCACCATATAGCGTTACAGAATCAAAAGCAGTGGACAGACGGTGGGCTGGCTGTCCGAGGGACACATAGTGGAACCTTTTATTGGTGCGTTCAGGGCCACCTTCTCCTGCAAACATACGTGTAGGATCTTCGCCATCACGTTTTAAAGGAAATACGCCGGCAGCATAAGGAAATTCGCCGGGTACATTTTCTGTTAACAACCAGCGCAGTATATCCCCCCAGTCTTCATATCGGGGGAGAGACACTTTTGGAATCTGTAATTTTGATAAAGATTCATAAAACAGTGGCTGTTTGATTTCCTTATCCCTTACTTTATAAACGAAATATTCTTGTTTGTATTTGATTTTTGTTTCAGGCCACTGGCGAAGCAAGCGCTTACACTCAGCATCTAATTGTTCTTCAAGATGAGCGTATATATCCTGAAGAGGTTCAGTAAGACTTTTACTTGAAGGAATATCTTTAGCTGTCTTTTCTTCTTTTGATAAACTGATGACGCCCTGGAGCTGGTATAGTTTTCTGGCGATGTTACTCTGCTTATCAACCCATTCATTGTAAGTCTGGCTAGCTTCGGCAATTTCCGCCAGGTACCTGATCCGGTCAGGTGGAATGATATAAATTTTCTCTGATTGTTCGCCGGTAAGTTCCATTTGCGCTTCAAATTTCACACCTGTTCTTTCTTCAATCTTATCCATTAGCGCGCTGAAAAGATTGTTCATACCAGGATCATTGAACTGAGAGGCCATGGTACCAAATACAGGGATTGTTTCGTCTTTAGCATCAAAGAGGTTATGGTTACGCTTATATTGTTTGCGCACATCTCTTAAAGCATCCAATGCGCCTCTTTTATCAAATTTGTTAATGGCTACCAAATCTGCAAAGTCAAGCATATCTATTTTCTCCAGTTGTGTAGCGGCACCAAATTCAGGTGTCATTACATACAAGGATACATCACAGTGCTCGGTAATTTCTGTATCAGACTGTCCGATTCCTGAAGTTTCTACAATAATCAGGTCATACCCTGCAGCTTTACAAATGTCAATGCTTTCCTGTACGTTTTTAGAAAGGGCAAGATTGGCCTGACGGGTAGCCAGGGAACGCATATATACCCTTGGATTGTTGATGGCATTCATACGGATCCTATCACCCAATAGGGCTCCCCCAGTTTTACGTTTAGAAGGGTCTACTGATATAATGGCCAGCGTTTTATCTTTAACTTCCATTAAAAACCGTCTTACCAGTTCATCTACTAAAGATGATTTACCCGAACCGCCGGTTCCGGTGATACCCAGGACGGGGGCCTGGTTACTTAAAGTTAGTTTCTTTAACTCATCAACAAATTTTTGAGCAGCTTCGGGATCATTTTCTGCTACAGTGATTGCTGATGCAATGCTTTTGATATTTTTTTCAGGGATAGATTTAAGCTCTCCGTTTAATGATTTTGTGGTGATGTAATCGGTTTGCTCCAGCATGTTGTTAATCATGCCCTGCAGTCCCATTTTACGACCATCATCGGGTGAGTATATTCTTGTGATACCATATTCCTGAAGCTCCGCAATTTCCGAAGGTAAGATTACCCCACCGCCACCGCCAAATATTTTAATGTGTGGAGCGCCACGTTCCTTTAGCAGGTCGTACATGTATTTAAAATATTCTATGTGACCGCCCTGATAGGAGGTCATCGCAATACCCTGAACATCTTCCTGAATTGCGCAATTCACAACTTCGTCAACCGAGCGGTTATGACCTAAGTGTATCACTTCGGCCCCTGAAGATTGAAGGATACGGCGCATGATATTGATCGTCGCATCATGCCCGTCAAATAGTGCAGCGGCTGTAACAAAACGGATTTTATGTTTGGGCTTATAGATTTCAATTTGCTCCATAGTAGGTTTTATAATCGGTATGCAAAGGTAACAAAAACTGAGGGGAGCGCGTTAGGATTAGACCTTGCAATTACACTAAGCCCTTAAACAAAAAGCTGTTCTGGTTTTTGTTCCAGAACAGCTTTGCATTGCATTAAAATGGCTTATTTTATTGATGCGTTAACTCTGTAATGGGTTCACCAATACAACCGCTAGGCATTTGTATGTGTAACATAGCTGCTAATGTTGCTGCTATATCCGTCATGTAATGTTGTTTGTTTGTTTTCCCTGCTTTAACATTCCATCCCATAAATACACAAGGAATGTGTGCATCATATGGAGCCCAGGCGCCATGTGTTGTACCTGTACTGCCACCGTTAAAATAGTTGGATTTTAATAGGTAGTAAACATCACCGCTTCTGCCATAATTGTAACCATAAGTAAGTGATTTTTTTATCTGTTCAGGTAAAGTAGTTATGGCAAGTTTACTCAGGTCAACTGCGTCAAAAACCTCATCCTGGGTCCTCAGTATATCTATCGCCAATGATTTTATAGCATCAAAGTCTGCTTTTGCAGATTTTATGGCTTCGCGGTTAAAGTAAAGCTGACCGTTTGCCGAGGATTCGACTGCATTTTTTACTTTAAAGTTTTCGGCTATCGCTGCATTTATGGTTTTCAAAACAGGACCTTCACTAAAGGTTCCTCCTGGTAACTTGTTTTCAGTCATAAAACCAGCAACATGTGCTGCGCCATGATCGGCTGAAAGGAAGAACAGATAATTTCCTTTGCCAAATTTGGTATCCAGATAATTAAAGAAATCTTCCAGGTCCTTATCTAGTCTCAGGTAGGTATCTTCAGCTTCTACAGAGTTAGGGCCATATTGGTGACCTACATAATCTGTGGCCGAACAGCTTACTGCTAAGAAATCTGTTGTATTGTTTTGCCCCAGTTGCTCAGATGCAATAGCCAATTTAGCCAGGTCAAGTGTCATCGTATTTCCATACGGCGTACTTTTAATGATTTCGTAGTTTTTGCCTATGTAAAGCTTTAACGGGTGAGGGAAAGTAGGTGTTTCTTCGCCCCTTGTTTTTCTTTCATATATTTTATTATCGGCAGTACTCTGTGTATAGCTTTCAATAGGATAAAGTGTGTTCCAGTTTTTTGCAAAAAACTGATCGGCAGGTTTTTGTTTGTTGTAATCCTGAATCCAGGTTGGCAATTGTTTCATATAGTAAGTACTGGTAATCCAGTTGCCACTTTGTGAGTCAAACCAATAAGCTGCATTGGCAGCATGTCCGGCAGGTAGGATAGAACCACGATCTTTAAGTGAAATACCTATAACCTTGCTTTTGAAATTGGTTGCTAAACGAAGTTCATCGGTAATGGTGGTCGTCAACATATTTTTTGGCGACATTACACCTGCCCTTGAAGTGCTTCCAACAGTAGTCACCGTGGTATCTTCCGCACAATACATATCCCTTTTTAATTTACGGTCGTACCAGTCATTACCCACAATTCCGTTGATTGCCGGAGTGGATCCGGTGTAAATACTGGAGTGTCCGCAAGCTGTAATAGTAGGGGTATAAGGAATAAATGTATTCTCGGCAGAAAAGCCTTCGTTAACTAATCTTTTAAAGCCACCATTTGAATATCTGCTGGCATATCTGTACAGGTAATCCCATCGCATTTGATCTACAATCAGGCCTACAATAATTTTCGGTCTTTTTACTCCCTCAGAAGATGCTTTTGCTTTTGTGGCCTTTTGTTGGGCCATTGATACCTGGCCAACCAGGATAAGAGCGGTAAATACTAAATAGATTTTTCTCATTATGTGTTTTTTGTGTTTATTGGTTTGAGTAGGTTTAATACTCATTTAGGTCATTACTAATGGTAACGAATTTGTTAAGCTAATTTATTGATTTTGTAGACTTAGTCTAGCATTCGTATCTATTATTTTACGCCTAATATAGAACTTAATAAGAAGTCTGCTTTATACTAATGAAAACTATAAAGCTTCGGCAACTACAAAAGTACTTCCTCCAATAAAAATCAAGTCATTTTTGCCGGCGCGATCCTTTGCTGCTTCAACAGCCAAATTAACCGTGTCGAATACTTTGCTATTCAGACCATATTTTTGAGCTTCAGCTGCGAGATCTGTGGCGGATAATGCACGTTCCAGTTGAGGTTGACAGAAGTAATAAGCTGCATTTACAGGCAGTAAGGCCAATACGCCACTAATGTCTTTATCCTTCACCATACCAATAACAATATGAAGTTGTTCATAACCGGTTTTGCGGATGTTTTCCATTACCTCTGTAATCCCGGCAATATTGTGGCCTGTATCGCAAATGATCAATGGTTGTTCTCCTAATTTCTGCCATCTGCCCTGAAGCCCGGTTAAAGCTTTAACATTTTTTAGGGCAGCATAGATATGGTTGTTAGCTATAGCATATCCCTTAAGCTGCAAAATGGATATGGCTTGTAATACAGTAAGTACATTTTTGAGCTGGTAGAAACCATTCAGGTCGAGTTCCAGGTCCTTATAAAGTATTGTTGTTCCTTTGTAAACCGAGGTGTTCAGATATTCTGTTGCCCTGCTTGTTTGATCGGTATGTAATTCCTGATCAGCGAAAGTGATCTGGCTACTTGTTGTTGCAGCTTTTTCAAGAAATATGGCAGTGGTTTCTGTCTGTTTTTCGCCGATAACTACAGGTATTCCAGGTTTAATGATCCCGGCCTTTTCAGTAGCAATTTCTTCCAATGTGTTGCCTAGTATATTGGTGTGATCAAGGCTGATATTGGTGATTACAGATAATTCGGGAGTAATGATATTTGTGGAGTCGAGCCTACCACCTAATCCAACTTCTATAATGGCTATGTCAACTTTCTCTTCCGCGAAGAAGGAAAAAGCCATTGCTACTGTCGCTTCAAAAAAGGAAGGGCTGACGGCTTCAATTATTGATTGTTGTTGGTTGACAAAATCGGCAACGAAGCTTTCGGGTATCATTTCCCCATTTATCCGGATACGTTCCCTGAAGTCTTTAAGGTGAGGAGAGGTATACAATCCTGTTTTGTAACCAGCTTCCTGAAAAATGGCAGCCAGCATATGGGAAGTTGAGCCCTTACCATTTGTACCACCTACATGTATGGTTTTGAATTTGTTTTGTGGATTTCCGAGGTTTTCACACAAAGCTATTGTATTGTGTAAATCCTTTTTAAAAGCAACAGCGCCAATGCGTGTAAACATTGGCAGCTTGCTGTATAAATAATCAATGGTTTCCTTGTAATTCATTTTTAAAGCCTGATGGGGCAAAATTACCAAAGCTGAAGAACTATTTCACTTTAAAGTTGAAAACAACTACACCTACCTGAACATCAGGAGCAGATTCTGATTGTGTTAACCTGGCACCCATTACGGCATCTTTACATTTTTGCCATAATTCACGATCATTTAATGTAGTTCCCTTAACGCCTGGAGTAGCGGCTATTACCACACCGCTTTTATTGATGCTGATCCTTACCGCAATTTTTCCGGTTTTTTGGCCATCATCCTGCGGAGTAACTAAGTTTGTAAATTTTCTTAATGCAATTGGGTTTTCTCCAAAGCCCGAACCTCCCTCGCCGTAATTATTGGCAAGCGGGTCACCATTCACACTTCCCTGGTTACCAGGTGTTGCACCTGTACCATCACCACCTCCGGTTCCTGTATTTTTCTTGCCTTTATAAAGTGCATTTTGATTAATAGCAGGTTTGGCAGGCTTGGTTTCTGTTGCTGTAGCAACAGGTGTAGAGGTACTTTTAGTGGATTTTGTTTTAACACTTACCGCATCTTCTGTACTTTGGGTTACAATTTCTTTATCACTTGTTTGTGCAGTTGAGGTTTGAGGGGTAGGTTCTGCTACCACTACTTTATCTGGTGGCTGATTGTTGGCATTGGGATCCGCAGAAGGTTCTTCAATACTTGTGTAATCGGTTCCCATACCCTCAACAGATGTACCATAGTTAACCACCATACCGCCCATACCGGCTTCAACCTCTGGTTGAAACGTCCCAATAGCAATAAAAAAGCTTAAGGCAAGCAATACAGCCATTATACCGGTCGATATGGCCAGTGCCTTAGGGTAATTATTTTCTTCTTTAGGATAGGTCATTATTTCTTAGGTTCTACAGCTAGTACAACTTTAAGTTTCAATTTGTTTGCCACATCAAATACCTGCATGGTATTTTCAATGGAAACCCCTCTCGCAACATACAATACAATGGTCAGATCTGGTGAAGCCTTCTGATAAGTTTCGATGCTGGTCTGCATCTGATCCAAGGTAACTTTTTGCTTATCTACAAAATAATTTAGTTTCTCATCTATAGATACAGTAACGGTTTTTTGTGCTGAAGATTGCTGTCCTGATTCAGATCTGGGTAGTAACAATTTCACTACTTGTGGATTAACTACAGCAGATGCCAGCAGGAAAAACAGCAACAGAAAGAACATGATATCGTTCAGGGCAGAGGTATGGACCTCTACAGTTCCTTTATTTCTTTTGCGTAGGTTCATTATTTACCTGGTTCCTCTAATAAATCAATAAATTCAATAGCATCGGTTTCCATTCTTAAAATGATACGTTCAACCATCATGTTTAAGATATGGTACAATACATAGGCAATAATACCGATGATCAATCCAGTCGCTGAAGTAATCATTTTGGTGTAAAGACCTCCGGATATCGTACCGATTTCGATAGCTCCTTTGATGGAAACGTCATGGAAGATGGTGATTACCCCTATGATCGTTCCTACGAAACCAAGCATCGGCGCGATACCTGCGATAATTCCAAGTACACCTATGTTTTTTTCCAGTTTAGATACTTCCAGTTTGCCATTGTTTTCAATTGCAGCTTCGATGTCTTTAATTGGTCTTCCGATACGTTTCAATCCTTTTTCCAGCATTCTGGCCAAGGGAGAATTGTTATTTTTACATAATGCAATTGCATTGTCTAACCTTCCATCATGGATATGTTGCTTAATTTGAAGCATCAGGTTTGATTCCGTTTTCGATGCTTTTCTAATGGTCAGGTATCTTTCTACGAAAATCACGAGGCCCAGAAATGCTAAGAAAGCAAGGGGAAGCATTACCCAGCCCCCTTTTAATAAAAGGTCTATAAAGTGTAATTCAGGAGCGGCTGGTGCAACGCCCTGATTTAAGGCATTTGCGGTATCGGTAAGTTGTGTAATGGTATCAGTGGCACTTTGAATTAATGCGATCATAATTATTTAGGATTGTTTGTGTGTTTAACCTTGTAAATGTAAATGCCTGGAATTTTTGTTGTTTTTTTCAGGACTTCAAGTTCTTTCTTCGCTGTTTCTTCATCAGCAAAAGAACCTATACTAATTTTAACCCTTCTGCCCGGCATATCTGCGACTTTCGCAGGGATGCCCCTCTTTTTCATATCTGCCAGAAAATTATCTGCTTCTTTTTGATTAAGCAGGGAGGCGGCTATAATTTCATAGCTAACTTCTGCTTCTGCCACCGCAGGTGCTGGTGAGGGAACGGTTTTTTTAGCAGCAATAGAGTCTTTGGCTGAGTCGGCAGCAAGAATGGCTTTTTCATTAGCCCTTCTTATGCTATCGGCGGTTGCAATAGAATCTATTTGAATCTGTTCTATATTTTTAACGATTTGTGTAGTATCAGGTGTTGCTACAGGTTTATTCGCTGATTTCTTTAAAATGCCATCAAAAATCTCGGGCTTTGCCAGATAAATAATTCCTGCGAGAACAGCAAGGACAACAATACCAATGATGATCTTCAGATAGGCCGGTATTCCTGACTTCTCTGGCTCCGTATAATCAAGTGTGAAATGAACGGCTTCTTCTGGTTTCTCTGTTACTTGTGGTTGATAAGCCTCTTGTACCGTATTATGAACCGGGGTAGGTTCAATAACTTCGGTAAGATTCTCCGGAGTTTCTATAACAGGAGTTGTTTGGGTACTGTGTGTGTCAGCTACGTTTGTAACCTCTGCTATCTCTTCATATACTGGCTGCTCGTCATTTTCATTTTCTGGGGCTGCGACAGGCTGTTCTGTGCTATCCAAATGCGAAATCAATACGTCATTGTCGGCGGGCTCATCTAAAACCACATCGGCATCTTGATCAGTGCCATCGCCCAGGTCAGCATTGTTATTTTCCAATTCCAGTTGCTCCTCTGTTACCTGCGGTATTTCTGTTTCAACAACAGGTTCTTCTTCCTGTAAGGGGAGCGCTTCTACAGGTTGCGTTTCAGAAATTTCAACCTTATCTGTATCAGGTTCAGTCTTCAGGGTTGGCAATCCATAAAAGTCAAACCCTAAATTACTGTCTTGTTTTGGGATAAAGGTCAGACTCCCCGATGTTGTCGAGAAGGTTCCAAGATCACCAAAGTCTGATTCCTGATGTCCAGATAACTCATCAAGAATATTCTGCGCAAACTGTTCAACAAAGTAAGTTGCAGAATCAACAGAAATATTCTTTTGCTTGCTGATCAGTCCGGTCAGCAATGTTTGCTCCTTTAAATCAGAGGTAAAGCTTAACGAATAGCTTGGCGGCAGAAAAGAATGCGTATTGATATCATACCTCCCCGGAGATTTCCTTTTATAAATGGTACCCAGTCCGGGAATTCCCACTTCTTTATGGGTTTTTATAAGTGTTGTCAGGTATGATAAGATATCCATTCTGGTAAAAATAAATTTTAATTCCGTACCAAGCAATTATTAATTGAAAAGCATTAGAATGAATAAGCTACTCCGCCAAAAATATTCATACCAATTGCTTCATAGTATAAATATTTGCTGTACTTTTTATTGAACAGGTTGTTTGCCCTTGCAAATGCAGAAAACTTATTGTTGATTTTATAACTGGCACCCACGCCAAGATCTACGAACCCTTTAACCGTAACCACGGTTTCATTCGCTAAATCAGGAACCAGGTAAGGACTGGCAGGCGCAGCACTGTAAACTTTAGCTTTGCTGTCGTCTTGTAGCGCTACAGCGGCATTTAAAGTTATTTGTTTAGTTATTGCATACATGAAATCCGAGCTTATACGCATTTTAGGTTTAAACCAGCTTTGTGTTTCTGCAGCGGGTTTATAGTCTTCAATGTTCAGTTTACCTGTCCACTTTAAGGCATCACTCACCTGTACAGAGATTTCACCTTCTAATCCTGTTAGTTTCATGGTCCCAAAATCGTAAATCACATCGAACTTATTAAAGTTTGTGAAGTTGTTTACGAATAGGGGCATATCTTCAATTTGTTTGTGGTAAAATCTGGCTTTATAACCAAAACCAGGGCCACCTGTTCCTTTGATACCACCGCTGATGCTTAATTTTTCAATGGTATTTTTGATTTCGATATTGCTGTTTAGGAACGGGTTTTCATCTGTAAGCAGCTTTAATGAGTTACGGTTTACATCACCTTTAACTTCTCCGAAGAGCTGTAGGTAGTCAGGTATCAAGGTGAAGTCAGCAGTTACTGCAGGAAAGATTCTGCTGGAAGAAAATGCACCGAACTCTTGTACAAAGTTTATTCCCGCATTAATTTTAACGCCATTGGTTTGTAGTCGGATATAAGGATTTAATTTTAACAGGTTATTGCCAAAGCTTGTCAGCTCATCTTTAGTTTTTCCAAATTCAACAGATCCAGCAAGTCCGAGGTTTAAACTGCTGATGCGTTTGTTAAGGTATGCATTTAATACAACTGAACTTTCTTTAGCTTTATACTGATCGCTCCAAACGTATCCGTTTAATTTTGCAGCATAACTTAATGCGTCAGGATCATCTTTAAATTTGTTTACGATCTCACCTTCAGCTTCAATAAAGCTTAATGCCTGTCTGGCAGGATCTGTATTAAAAGTAGGTCTTGCGTTATCTACGCCATAGAAATATAATCCCTGTCTCTGAAAGTTTAATCTTCCGGTCAGGGTGTACTCATCGCCAATACTTCTTCCAAAAACACTAAGTTGTTGCTGGTTTGATTTCTGTTTATTTAAACTTCCCGATTGTCCGAAGTGTTTGAAAAAAGCACCTGCCTGTAAAGCTTCATCTCTCCCTATGTTGATGTAAGCTTCCGCAAGTGTTGTTCCGGCGGAACCAAATGCACCTTTCACATAGTTATTAATCAGCTGGGCTTCTTTTTCTGCTGCAACTTGCTGCGCTTGCAGTTTATTGATATCAGAGTTCAGTTCAAGTTTTCTATCCGTCAGCTTATAATTGAATTTTGCTTTATAAGTTTTAACATCATTCAAATCCGGACTTCTCCTTAGCTTTACGGCTTCTGCTAAAACAGGTTTATAAGGTCTCACTACTTCAATCTCTTCTGTAACAGCTTTCTCGTCCGTTTTCTTCTCTGTTGTTTTCTGATCTTGCGCCCTGGTACTTAAAGTGCCAGCTGCAATAAAAAATAGGGTTGTATATATTAATCTGGTCAATCTCATGTCGCTTGTCTTATTTAATTTTTTCTAATTTCGCTTTGGCAGTAGGCACAATATCATCCTTGCCATCGTAGTTATCTATAATACTCAATAATGTACTTTTTGCCTGTAAATTGTCTTTCAAGGCAACGTAGTTATCGGCTAGTAATATAAATGCTTTAGCTACCCAGTAATCGTAAGAAGGCATATTATTGATCAAATCAAAACAAGTTTTGGTTGATGTTTTATATTCACGTTTTGCATATTGTACAGCAGCAAGGTTGTACTTCGCTTCGGCAGCGGCCAGTGTTTTTGTTTTACTTACCACACTGTTGAAAGATTTTACAGCAAGGGTGGTATCTGCTTTCAATAGATAAGCCTTTCCTGCGTAAAGGTCAACGCTATTTTTCTCTTCTTCTGAAGCTTTATCAGACTCTTTAACCAACTGAACATATTTCAGTACGTCATCTGGCATGTTTAGTTCATTGTAAGCTTTTAATAGATTGTTCAGTGCATAAGTATAGTGAACTTTATAATCTGCCGTTGTTTCCAGGCGTTTTAGATAGACAATGGCTTCGTTATATTTTTTCTGGTCCAGGAATAATTTAGAGATACTAACTAGTGAGCGTTCGGTATAGTCACTTGTCCAGTCGTTCAAAATATATTCGTAATCAGGGATAGCATCATTCGGGCGACCTAATTTAACCAATGATTCTGCTCTGATGAATTTTGCCTCTTTATCGTGTATGGCCTTAGGGAATTTATCGAAATAAGCATTGATAGCTTCAAAGGCGCCCTTGGAATCTCCTTTTAAATAAAGGTTATTTGCACCCTGGAATATGATATTATCTTGTTCTGCTGCCGAGTAGTTACCTAGTGGGGTAGTACCTGCGTAAGCGATGAAACCTTGAGAATCCCCTCTGTCAACATAAATATTTTTAATGGACTCTAAAGCCTGTTTGGCCTCTTCAGTACTTGCGTAATCCTTGATTACTTTTTTGAATGACTCAAGTGCCGCGTCATCCTGGTCCTGATTGTATTGTACCAAACCAATTGTGACTAAGGCACGTGGTACGTAACTACTGTTTGGATACTGACTCACCAGGCTAATTAAATCTGATTTAGATTTATCAAGATCACCTTTATTGAAATAAGTATAAGCCATCTCGAAACCGGCATCATCGGCATAGTTCGAGGTAGGGAATTGTTTCAGCAAGTCTTGCATGGTTGCAATTTTTGCGTCATTTTGATTCTCCAGACCTTGTATCATACCGCGTTGAAACAAAGCATAATCTTCTCCGGCTGCCCTGTTACCTATAATCTTGTTATAGTTAACCAATGCGTTACCGTAACTCTTATTTACAAAATAAGAATCCGCCAGCCGTATGGTTGCATCATTTACTGTTTTCTGGTCTTTATCATCGCCTCTTAAAAAACGTTCGAAATAAGTAGCGGCTTTGCCATAACGTTCATCTTCAAAAGCGGAGTAGGCAAGGGCATAATTTGCGAAGTTGTAAACCCCTGTTTTGCTTGCTCCCGGCATGTCGAGGAAGGTCTCAAAATGTTTAACGGCCTCACCAAATTTTCTAAGTTCATAGCTGGCTTCAGCTTTCCAATAAGTATTTAAGGCAAGGATTTCTTCATCCTGAGGGAACTTTTCGGAACGAAGGAACATAGAAAGCGCATTTGGAAATGCACGCTCGTTATAAAATTCAAGTCCCCTGAAATAGGTTACTTTTTGAAAAGCTTCTTTAGCCTCCTCTGATTTATTCTGGATGGGCTCTAAAATATCAATCGCTGCCTGGTAGTTTTTGCTGGTTAACAGGATCTCCCCAAGTAATGTTTTTGCTTCATTTAACTTACGGGATGTTGGAAACTGTTTTAAGAAATTCTGTGTAGCTTCTAATGCCTGTTGGTTAAACTCAAGCTCATAACTCAATCGTGCGTAATTGATCCATGCCTCTTCTTGTATGATCTTATCGAAATCAAGTCTTGATGCCCTGAAGAATGCACTCCTTGCTTTCTCTTTATTTTTTAACTCCAAGAAGGAACGTCCCAACGTATACATCCCGCTTTGCAGGTAGATATCATCTGTATCCAGTTTTTCAAGTACAGTAACCGATTCGCTATATTTTTTTAATTCAAATAATGAATAGCCATATTGATAAATGAAGAGGTTGTTTTTATTGTTTGATTTATCTTTTGCATAAAAGTCCCTGAAATACTTTTCAGCATTTACATAATCTGACTTGGCAAAATAGGATGCAGCAATAAGGCTTAGCATTTCGGCTTCGTATTGCTGTTTGGATGTTTTTAAAATAGGAATAGCATAGTTGATTACATCATCGTAACGCTCGTCCAGATAATACATTGAAGTAATGTAATACGGATAGCTGGCTTCATAAGTCGGTGAGCCTTTTAGCTTTTCGAAATTGCTCAACGCAGTTTTATATTCCTTGTTCAGGTAATTGATGTATGCAAAGTAGTAAGTTGCACTTTCCTGAAAGGGTGATTTTTCTTTCTTTACCGTTTCAAATAGCGGTTCTGCTTTTTCAATATCTTTTAATTCGAAATAAGCGTAACCTTGTTTAAACTGGTATTCTAACCGTTGTTTGCCGGAAAGGGTAGAAAGATCAGTTTTTTCAAACCATTCCAACGCTTTCTGATAGTTTTTTTGTGCGAAATAAGATTTACCTACATGGAAGTAAGCCAATTTCGTATTTGGATTTAAAGGATAGTCTTTGATGAAGTTTTGAAACAAGCTCTCTGCATCTCTGTTGCCCAGTTCCAGGGCGCATACTGCAGCATAGAACTTGGCATTTTCTTTCAGCATTGAAAGTTCTGCATTACTTTCAGGCTGGGTACCCGGTTTTTGTCTCAGTTGCTCAACAAGTCTAAACTGTTGCGCCGCGGCTACATATTTTTCATTATCCAGTAGTTCCAGACCGGTTTGATAATTCTTGTTCAGGTTAACTAGTACACTTGTTTGGGCATAACCGGCCGTAATGCCGCCTGCTAGCAGTAGCGGAATAAAAAGGTATTTTTTTGACATCTGATTTCAAATATGGTTGGTACTAATATAAATATAGTATTGGGTCTTATTAACATAAGAAATTAACATGTGTTGATAACACAGGTTTAACGATTATAAAAGAAAGTTCGTATTGATCCTTAAAAAATATTCAGTTTATATTATTTAAGGAGGGAACCTGGCCGGAATTTTTAGTCGTTTTGAGCAGCCAGCAAGTACAGTACGGCCATGCGTACAGCTACGCCATTTTCAACCTGGTCGAGAATGATGGATTGTTTGCTGTCGGCCACATCACTTGTGATCTCTACGCCACGGTTAATAGGGCCTGGGTGCATAACAATAATTTCTTTATTCAGGTTGTCGAGGATTTGCTTATTTAGTCCGTACATCATCGCATATTCTCTTAACGAAGGGAAATATTTAATGTCTTGTCGCTCCAGTTGTATGCGCAGCATATTGGCCACATCACACCAGTTTAAAGCTTTGATCAGGTTGTGCTCAACTTTAACGCCTAAACTTTCAATATGTTTAGGAATTAAGGTGGTTGGTCCACATACCATGACTTCTGCACCTAATTTTTGCAGACAAAGGATATTCGAAATGGCAACTCTTGAGTGCAGGATATCGCCTACAATCACTACTTTTTTACCAGCTACATCGCCCAGTCGCTCACGGATAGAGAAAGCATCTAATAGCGCCTGTGTAGGATGTTCATGCGCCCCGTCCCCTGCATTTACGATTTGCGCTTTAATGTGTTTACTTAAAAACTGTCCGGCACCGGCATAAGGGTGTCGCATCACAACCATGTCCACTTTCATGGCCAGGATATTGTTTACCGTATCAATCAGTGTTTCCCCTTTGCTAACTGAAGAGGAAGATGCCGCGAAGTTTACAACATCGGCAGAAAGTCGTTTCTCAGCCAGTTCAAACGAAAGTTTGGTACGTGTTGAGTTTTCAAAGAATATATTGGCGATGGTAATATCCCTTAATGCGGGAACCCTTTTTATCGGTCTGTTAATTACATCTTTAAAATTATCTGCAGTCTCGAAGATAAGTTCGATATCATTCCGGTTAATATCTTTAATGCCTAAAAGATGTCGGGTTGATAATTTTTCTACTGCCATATTATTTATTGCTTTCTGATATTAAGATAACTTTGTCTTCTCCTTCTGTTTCCTTCCAACTCACCCTTACTTGTTGCGAGTCGAGCGTGTCTACCTGTTGTCCGATATAATCAGGTTCAATAGGTACATGTCTTGAAAAACGCCTGTCAATAAGTACCATCAACTCTACTTTCGCTGGTCTTCCGTAAGCCAATAATGCATCGAGTGCCGCACGGATGGTACGTCCTGTCCACAATACATCATCAATTAAGATTACGTTTTTGCCTTCAATAATAAAATCTATGGTATTGCTGCTTGCCGAAACGAGTCCGTCTTTACGTCTGAAATCGTCCCTGAAAAAAGTAATATCTAAATTACCTTTCTGAATGACGCTTTTTTTCAGGACTTCTGAGAGTTCGTGTTTTACTCGGTCGGCAAAATAACTGCCACGTGGCTGTATGCCAATTAAAACAGTATTAGAAAAATCGTTGTGATTCTCAATTAATTGGTGACAAAGTCGCTTAATTGTGATCTGGAATTTTTGACCGTCTAGCAGGGTTCGTTTTTGCATTGACTTAAAGATTATGCAAATATAGCCAAATTTTGTAACCGTAAATACATAATAACGCTTTTAAATTTTAAAAATGTAAAAATGTAGTTGTACGGCCTTGTGCTTAAATGCTTTATGTGTTTAGAGAATGGACAATATTATTAAGGATAGGTATTGGTCAGATAACGTTTACTGTAATTGATATTCATGAGGTCGTAGCGTTTGAATTGCGTTTTTAACCGCTTCTGAAAGTCTGTATAGTTTCTTTTTTCCTTAGGGCTCCAAAGTACTTCACTTAACGCATCTAATCTTGGAAAAAGCATATAATTTACTTTAGCCGGATTACCGATGTATTCAGACCATAAGTTTGCCTGGGCACCCCAGATGTACTGCGCTTCATTGGCGGTTAATACTGCTGGTACGGGCTCATAATCATATACGGTTTTTAATGGAAGGTACCTTGCAGCTGTAAGTGAGTCATCTTTTAAAAATTGGCTGTGGTTAAAATACATCATGGCTTCCGGTGTCATAATTACTTTATGTTTTTGTTTTGCAGCGGCAATGCCACCTTTTTCTCCACGCCAGCTCATCACTATTGCGTTAGGGGCGAGGCCTCCATCCAGGATTTCATCCCATCCAATAATGGTCTTGCCCTTGCTGTTTACAAATTTCTCTATACGATGGATGAAATAACTTTGCAGGCCACTTTCGTCTTTTATTCCATTGGCTTTCATGATCTGTTGCGATACCTCCGACTGTTTCCACCAGAGTTTTGAGGCTTCATCTCCACCAATGTGAATGTATTTGGATGGAAAAAGTGCCATAACTTCCACAAGTACCTCTTCCAGAAACTTAAAGGTTTGTTCGGTAGGCTGGAGTACATTGTTCTGTCTGTTGAAAATACCCCAGGTCTGGGCCACCTCATATTTTTTTGCGGGCTCAGTACCAAATTCAGGATAAGCTGCCAATATGGCCATGCTGTGTGCAGGTATGTCAACTTCCGGGATAATGTTGATGTAGCGATCGGCTGCATATTTGATTACTTCTTTTATTTCTTCCTGGGTATAGTAACCGCCATATCTTAATCCGTCATTACCAGTCCCGGGGAAAAGGCCAATAATGGTGCCTTTACGCCATGCGCTGATGGCGGTCAGTTTGGGGTGTTTTTTGATCTCTATTCTCCAGCCCTGATCATCGGTTAGGTGCCAATGGAAATTGTTGAGCTTGTGCAGTGCCAGGTAATCGATGTATTTTTTGACAAAAGCGATGTCAAAGAAATGGCGGCTCACATCCAGGTGCATTCCCCGGTATGCAAAACGGGGATAATCTACAATATCGACAGCAGGTAGTTTTAATGATTTAATATTATTTTTTTCTACAGGGAGTAGCTGTATCAGCGATTGGATGCCGTAAAATACGGCCTGGGCTGAATTTCCACTGATCGTAATTTCTTGGCTATTAACGGCTAAAGTATATTGGCCTTCTTTTGTGTTTTTAAGTTTATCTATTGATAAGGCAATTCTATGTTTAGTGCTATTATTACCTTTTTGAAGCTTAAAACCGTAATAAGTCTGCAGATAATCATTTAAAAAATTAGCCGGATTAATTAAGGTATCGGCGGATAGCTGTGTCTGCGGATCTAATGTAAAGTAACCCGGAACACTGGTATATTTAATTTGAACTGGTTGAGGAATGATGCCGTTAATCTGTGATGTTGCCGTTTTGGCAAGGAGGATAAAGCCTAGTAGTAGGCCTGAAACTATCTTCTTCATAAAACTGGGAATATTGATCTTGAACAAATGTATGTTGGCCGCAAAATAGCAAATAAATATGTGACCCTTGTAAGGAAGTGGACGCTTATAAAATAAAAAATGTTGAGACATGTATAACCTTTTAGGTTAACACATGTCTCAACATCATACTTATAATTATCACATTCTCTAAAAAACAATAATAACCTAGTTCGTACTGGTTCCTTAATGTAGAAAATGTTTCTTTACAATCATGCTAATTCTTACCAAATGGGATTTTGCACTAATTTTCTGCTTTTTTGCATTTCACTTAGCGGGATAGGGTATAAGTAATACGCCCTCGTAAAAACCCTGTTTTCGAAAATTGTTCTTTTAAAGAAGTCGGCCTCTACATCTGCTCCCATATTCATACCATAAAAAGGACCGCCCTGGGCGCCTTGTCCGGAAGGGTTTTCTGCAATCATCCATCTCCTTACATCAAAGTAGCGCTGTCCTTCAAAACATAGTTCTACCCGGCTTTCTCTTCTGATCGCTTCTCGTTGTAAAGTCTGGTTACCCACAATGCCTGGCATTACCACAGTCAATTTGGGAATCCCAGCTCTCTCCCGGATGTAATCGACATATGTTAAAATACGCGGATCGCTAGGGTTTACTTCATTTAAAGCTTCTGCATATAGCAGATAGAATTCTGCCAGGCGAAAGATAAAAGATGGATGATAAAACACCTTTGGTGCTGCCGATACTGCCTGATGTACAGTTTTATTCAGACGTTTGATCATTAAATATCCGGCCATCGGATAATTTGAAGAGATATCATTTCCATTTCCTTTATTAAATTTAACAACCTGATTTGTAACCTGCCATTTTCTGCCATGATAAAATACTGCTGCATAGAAACGGGGCTCTCTGTTTACCCACATATTGAATGTGCCGGCTTCAGATCTTCCGGCTGGGACTTCCGTTGCTGTAGAAAAACCTGTTTCACTATAAAGAGGTGATTGCGTAATCGGAAGACCGTCTTTCATAAAAAAGGCATCTACAAGTTCTTGGGTTGGGGACATATTTGCGAAACCGCCTCCTTGTGATCGGGGAGTAGCTCTACGGGTAGTTCCATCACCGGATGCAACACTTCCCCAAGCTTCATTGGCACTTGCCCAGATTACTTCGGAATTCATGGCTTGAAATAGCTGGTAAACTGACTTATCAGGATCAATTATGCCACTTGTTGGAGTGGTAAATTCTTTATATAAATTATACCTGCCTACAGAAAAATCAATAAAATCCTGTAAAGCAGACAAGGCCTTTTGCCATTTTACGTCGTCTTTGGTAGGGAATAGTTTTTTACCATCCTTATTTGTAAGTGCCATAGCTTCGGGGAAGCCTCCATTATATAATGGACTCGCTGCTAAAACCAATATTTTGGCTTTTACAGCCAATGCAACGCCTTTAGTTGGTAAGCCCAGGTTATTTATGTCGGTTAATTGTATGATTTCGTCAAGGGCGGGAGCAACCGCATCCATTTCGGTGGTTACAAAATTAACTACTTCATCAACGCTATTGCGTTCGAAATCTAAATCTGCATCAGTTGGTTGAGCAATCTTAACGACAATTGGTACAGGCCCATAGAGCTCGAATAAAAGATAGTGATAGTAGGCTCTTAAGAACCTGGCCTGTGCCATTAATTTTTTGTATTCAACTTCTTCAATAGCATCTGCTAACCCTGTTTTCGGGATGATTTTGGCATTTTCCATAAAGATGTTCGCCTGGCGAATGTATTGATAAAGATTCCATCGTGTATAAGGTGCGTTGGAGGAATTGAAGCCCGTAGCCGTTTCTACGCGACCCGCACCCTGTTGATTTTTAAGCTCATCGGTAAAAGCAGACCAGGGATTGTCTACGCCAGTTGGTAAAGCCCCGGCTGGTGTAAGGGACATTGCAGAAGAAGTTCCTATACCTGCAAAAATATTGCGGTGAAAAGAACGCGTATAGCCGGGATTTGCAAATATCTGTTCGAATGTTAATTGTCCGGCAAGCTCATCGGATACATTCAGATAACTTTTTTTGCAGGCACCTAAGCTGAACATGATACAGCAAAGGAACGTGATTTTATATATATATGATTTCATAATATTATATGTTTTAAGACTATAAATTAAATTCGATTCCTACAGTAAATGATCTTGGTATTGGATAATTCAGCCCCTCATTCGTATTTCCAATTTCCGGGTCCCACATTTTAATATGGTCCCAAACCGCAATATTATTCCCCATTAGATAGACCCTTCCTGTTTCGAAGCCAATTTTCCTGAGCATATTCTTCGGTAAGCGATAACCCAGCTCTAAGCTTTTCAGGCGTATAAAACTAGCATCTCTCAGCCACCAAGTACTTTGGGCAGAGTTATTCGCAAATGAGATACTGTGTAATCTGGGAAACATTACATTCTGACTCGGATTTGCTTCAGTCCATCTATCGGCAACCTGAGTTCTTAAATTAGATTCATCAATGCCAAACTGAAAGGGGAAAAAATTGCCTGGCGCCGAAGCACCGAATACTGTTGATGTTTTTCCTGCACCCTGGAAAAATACACTCGCATAAAAACCTTTATATTCTCCATTGACGCCAAATCCATAAATTACACCCGGGTTAGCCGGGTTGTTGTTTGTTTGATAACTTCTATCAAAATTATTAATGGTACCATCGCCGTTCAAATCCTTATATTTAATATCTCCAGGTCTTACTATACCGCCTAAGGTGGAAACTGGCAGACCAGGTTTTAAGGTATAAGTCCTTTTTCCCGCGGGATCGGTTGTTAGTGTAAAGTCATTGTCAGTATACAGACCGTCTGCGGTATAAAGGTTCCATTGACCAATGCTGGTTCCGGTTATGGCCATCCATGGGTAGGGCTGAGGAAGTTCATCAAACTCTAATATTTTATTTTTTGCAATAGTTAAATTACCTCTAAAGTTGAGTTTAACTGCACCAATGTTTTGTTTGATATTCATTGATGCATCAATTCCTTTATTCGATACTTTTCCGAAATTTTGAAATGGTGATTGTCGGAAGCCGGTCACACCTGAAATGGTTCTTCGTTGTAATAAGATGCTATAGCGATAGTTATCAAAGTAATCGATTTGCATATCAATAGCACCTTTAAAAAACTCCATATCTAATCCAATATTTTTTTTGTTTTCGATTTCCCAGGTTATATCGGGGACTTCGAATCTTCCTTCTATAATACCTGTTGTTGAATTAAGTGCCCCAGTACCTCCGATTCCTATAGGAAAGCCAGGTGCACCGGTGGTATAGGTTCCTCTATATGGGAACCTCTGAACTACATTACCAATTACAATCAGATCATTTCCGGTTCTGCCAATTGAACCACGTACCTTAAAAGAGGAGATCACATTTTTTAGTATTTCCGGATAAAAGGGTTCATTACTGGGATACCAGGCAATACCTACTGCGGGGAAAAATCCAAAGCGGTACCCATCCGCAAAATTCTCGCTTCCTGTAATACCAAAATTCCCCTCCACTGAATATCTGTTTGCATAATTATAGGTGACCCTACCAACATATGCTTGTTTTTTAAACGCCAGTGCCTCACTTTGTTGCTGTGATTCCTTTTGATAGGTTAGTAACATGGCGCCAACCGTATGGTCTTTACCAAAAACACGATTATAGTTTAATGAACTTTCTAAATAAATATTCTTTTGACCATTACTTGATTCAATCGGTTCTCCTAATTGTGGCGAGCCAGATACAACCTGACTGAAAATTAATTTTCCATTGGCATCACGGCCTGTCGCCGTATATTGATTGGGTGTTTTCAATCTGGTCATCAGATAATTCGTAGTTCCGTCATAACTCACAATCCCTTTATAACTTAATCCTTTGGTTATAAAGTCTAATTTCTGATCTAAGCTTATTCTTGATTGAATTGTGCTGCGCCATTCTTTCGCATAACCGGATTCCATTAACATGTTCCAGGGATTGACCCTATTTGAACTTGGGGTGCCTGGATGGCCCGCAATAGTGCCATCAGAGTAAACTGTAGGGAAAAGATAGCCGGGAACGCCGGTCATTCTGGAAAAAATAGGGGCTGATGCAGAAGTACCAGGGGTAGTTAAGCTACCTGGCTGATTTACCAATACATATTGCCCGCTTAAATCTACACTCAGTACAGTAGTTTTGGTCACATTTAAATCCACATTACTTCTTAAATTATATCTTTTTAAACCCAGATTATTATCATAGATATTATTCGGGTTAGAAATAAAAATTCCATTTTCCTGATAGTATGCCCCGGAAACAAAAAATTTGGCGATATCTCCGCCTCCCCTGAAATTAAGGGTATGCCTGGTGTTATAGGTATGGTCCCTCAACATGGCATCCAGAAATTGTGTATTTGGGTAAAGATCGCGATCGGTACCATCTCTATATTGGGCCAGTTGCGCAGCACTTTTATAAGCTGGATTATCTTCATTTTTTAAAGCCTCATTGTACGCTGATAAATAATCATACGAGCTCATAAAAGTTGGTAGACGTGTAGGCTGTAACTGACTATATTCTCCGCGATAGGTGATCTTGGTTTTTTGGACCATCCCTCTTTTTGACGTAATCAAAATCACTCCATTGGCACCTTCTGCACCATACACAGCAGTAGCGGCGGCATCTTTTAATAGCGTGAATGTTTCAATTTCATCAGGTTCAATATCATTCATTGATCTCGGTATTCCATCTACTAAAATCAAAGGAGATGTCCCCCCATTAAATGAACTAATACCCCGGATCCAAAATTCAGCATTATCATAACCAGGCTCACCACTCCGTTGTATGGCTATTAATCCGGGAACTTGTCCTGCGAGACTGTTACTTAAACTTCTGGTTGGAAACCTCAGGTCACTTCCTTTAACTGTTGATAAAGAGCTAACTACGCTTGATTTTTTCTGCTTACCGAAACCAATGACAACAACATCATTTAAAGTAGATTTATCTTCAGCTAACATCACATTGATAACAGTTTTTCCATTAAGCCCGATTTCTTTAGTTTTATAACCAATTAATCGAAACTCCAATAGAGAGCCTTCGGGGACATTCTTGAGTTTAAATTCTCCGTCCAGATCAGTTGCAGTACCCAATGTTGGTTTATTTTTGACCTGAACCGTTACACCAGGGAGGGGGACACCAAGGCTGTCTTTTACAACTCCTCTGATGTCAACAATTGCTGTCAGTGTTTTTTCTGTTCTTTCTATAATAGTAATGGTTTCCCCACGAATTTTATAGGCTAACCCTGAATTTTGGAGTGTTTTGACCAGAACAGTATTTATATCGGCATTGCTTACCTTAAAGGTAATTGGTGAGACATTTTTTATGACGTCTTCGTTATATAAAAAGCGGTACTTGGTTTGTATGCTCAGTTCTGTAAAGACCTCTTTGAGCGACTTATTTTTTACGGACAGATTAATCTCTTGTCCCTTGGTGCTGGCAGAGACACTGATCTGCAGGACAAATATTAGAAAAAAGACAAGTTTCATGATTTTGAAAACTAGTGATGTGTTGGAAATCGCCACAGGTTGGGCAATACTTTGTCCATGACAAAAGAAATTCATACTTTCGTTTGATTTAGGTTATATAATACGGTCGGTTTTGTACTGTTGTCGTACCTAAATTATTACCGGGAGTGGTGGTGCACTTCCGGTATTAATAGTGGCTGGTACTTAAAATTAAGGAGTGGTCTGTTTCAATTCATATTTTTTTTTATAAGGTTTATAATTATTTAATTATCAAATTTTGCTGATCTATATCAAAAGAAAGCTTGGTAATATCTTTAAGCATCTCTATAACTTCGCTTAGCTTTACATTTCTCTTGATTTGCCCACCAATGGGTATTTTAGGGAGTGGTTTCTTATGAATAACCTCTACTCCATACCACCGGCTAATTTCATTTAGTACAAGACCTAATTCATCTTTTTCGAAATAGAATTCACCCTGTTTCCATGCAATTGCTTTATCTACATTAGCTGAAGAAATGCTGATGTTTGAGCGATCTGAGAGACATTGTTTGCCGGGGACAAGGAGTTTAGCATTTTTACCATTATCTACCCTTACTGATCCTTCTAAAAGGGTAGTCCTGGCCGTTCTTCCGTAGCAGGAAATATTAAAGTGAGTTCCAAGTACTTCTATTTCAGATTCATTTAACTTCACCTTGAAGGGACGTTCCACATCTTTAGCAACTTCAAAATAAGCTTCTCCTTTAAGTTCTACATTTCTTTCGGAACTGTTAAATCTTACTGGAAATTTAAGCTCAGAAAGTGAATTGAGTATAACCTTTGTCCCATCGGAGAGTAGAATGGAATAAGTACCGGTGCTAGGTACAATTAGAAGGTTATAATGAGCTTCATCTGAACCTGTAAACTGTGCCTGGCTATATTTTAATTCGCCGGCCACACTCATGATATTTACACCGTTTTCGTCAGAGATTGATTTAGTTTTATGGTCCAGGTCAATTTTTTTACCATCGGACAATATTAGCTTAGCGTTCTGGGTTCCCGGCAAAATATCATTTTTATACTGCCTGGTTGTGTCTGCGATAATTCTTGGATTTGTTTGTTTTCTATTAAGAAAAATAATAGAAAGTCCCCCAACAAGGAGTAATACAGCCGCATATTTCAAAAAAGTAAAACGGGCTTTTCGGGCTGATTTTTTTTTGATAAACCGTTTATTTACTTTAAGCCAGGTCTGATCCAGTTCCAGGCTATTTATGTATTCCAGTCTTTGTTCAGTCTCTATTCGGCCCCTATAATAATCGAGGAGCTTATATCTTTCCTTATCCTCTTCCAAAAGGGCAAAAAGGCGCTGTTCCTGCTCTTCACTTAAAGTGCAGAGTAAATGGCCAGAGATTAATTCCGCTAAATCAAAAGCTTCTGTGTGCATGATTTTATATTGGTTCTATACATAAGAAACCTGAAGCTGAAAAAAGGATGGAAATTATTTTTAATTGGAAGAATTATTTAAAGCCAGTAGTTGAAAAAAAATGTCCGGGCAGATTTACTTAGCTGTAGTTTCATTAGCTCAATCCCTCTTTTTTTCTGACTTTTAACGGTGTTGACACTAATATCCATCAACTCCGCTATTTTTTTATTGCTCAGTCCCTCTAAGTAACCATATCTGATAACCATCGCGCATCCTTTTGGCAATGCATTAATTTTCTGATAAATTTCAGCGATAATTTCTGCATGAATAATACCTTCCAATATTGCAGCATCACCATAGATATCAAAGGGGTTCTTTTTATTATAGACATCGACTACCTGGTTATGCCTGATTTTATTGAGACATGCATTTTTTACCGATGTATATAAAAAAGATTTAATTGAGTTAAAGTTATTAGATATACTATCACGATGCTCCAGGTAGACGATGAAAGCATCCTGTGCCATGTCTTCTGCGAGATGCTTATCCTTTAGGATATAATTCGCGAAGTCGCATAGCCTGGGATAAAGTTTTTTGAAAAGAAACTCTGAATCATAAATGGGAATCTTGTCTTCGTCTAAATCGACCATTAGCTATACGGTTTAAAATTGAAACCTAATCAATGAAACATTCCATTATTGGAATTAGTTCTATCATACCTGCTTAATTGACAAATAAACAAAAAACAAATTAAAAGTACTGATAATAAATTTATAAATGAATGGAACCCTTTTAAACGAAAAAAGCATCCCGGTTAGGGGATGCTTTTTAATATATAAGTTTTAAAGATTACTCGCCTTTTTTGGCTTTGTTTTCTTCACCTTCCATTTGTTGTTTTAATTGTGCAAGCACGCCTAAATCACCTAATGTAGATTTTTCAACTGAATCTTTAACTTTTTTCACTGCACTGCTAGAAGCTTTAGCTTCTTTTTTCTTAGCATTACGCTCTTCTGCAACAGCTTCAGCTTTAGCCTCTTCCCAGATACGGGCGTGAGAAACAACGATACGTTTTGCATCTTTGTTAAACTCAATGATTTTGAAGTCATTAGTTTCTTCAGCTTTGATAGTACCACCATCTTCTTTAGCCATGTGTTTAGTTGGTACGAAACCTTCTACACCATATGGTAAAGCAATAACAGCGCCTTTATCAGTTACTTTAACAACAGTACCCTGGTGGATTGAATCTAACGTGAAGATAGTTTCAAAAGTATCCCAAGGGTTTTCTTCTAATTGTTTGTGACCTAAGCTTAATTTGCGGCTTTCAACGTCTAATTCTAAAACAACTACGTCTAATGTATCACCAACTTTAGTGAATTCGTTAGGGTGGTTAACTTTTTTAGACCAAGAAAGATCAGAGATATGGATTAATCCGTCGATACCTTCTTCGATTTCAACAAATACACCGAAGTTAGTCATGTTTTTAACTACAGCAGTATGTTTGCTTCCGATAGGATATCTTTCAGCAACATTTTGCCAAGGATCTTGAGTTAATTGTTTGATACCTAAGCTCATTTTGCGATCGTCTCTGTCTAAAGTTAAAACTTCAGCTTCGATCTCATCGCCAACTTTCAAGAATTCTTGTGGGCTGCGTAAGTTTTGTGACCACGACATTTCTGAAACGTGGATTAAACCTTCAACACCTGGAATGATTTCTAAGAAAGCACCGTAATCAGCAACAGTAACAATTTTACCTTTAACTCTAGAACCAACAGCTAAGTTAGTATCTAAAGATTCCCAAGGGTGTGGGGTCAATTGTTTTAAACCTAATGCAATACGTTTTTTCTCGTCATCAAAGTCAAGAACTACAACGTTGATTTTCTCATCTAAGCTCAATACTTCTTTTGGATGCTCTATGCGGCCCCAAGAAATATCAGTAATGTGAAGTAAACCGTCAACGCCACCTAAATCGATGAACACACCGAAGTCAGTGATGTTTTTAACAGTACCTTCCAATACCTGACCTTTTTCAAGTTTAGATACGATTTCAACTTTTTGGCTTTCTAAGTCATCCTCAATAAGGATTTTATGAGATACAACTACGTTTTTAAATTCGTGGTTAATCTTAACAACTTTGAATTCCATTGTTTTACCCACGTATACATCGTAATCGCGGATAGGTTTGATGTCAATTTGAGAACCAGGTAAGAAAGCTTCAACACCCATGATGTCAACGATAAGACCACCTTTAGTACGGCTTTTAACAAATCCGTTGATGATTCTGTCATTGTCAAGAGCCTCATTAATAGACTCCCATGATCTTTGGGTTTTAGCTCTTTTACGAGATAAAATTAACTGGCCGTTAGCATCTTCAGGGGCTTCCACGAAAACGTCAACTTTGTCGCCAACTTTCAAATCAGGTGTATCACGGAACTCAGAAGTAGATACCAAACCGTCAGATTTAAATCCTACGTTTAATACTACGTCTTTGTTGTTGATTGAAACAACAGTACCACTGATGATTTCACCTTGGTTGATTTGATTGAAAGTATCGGTATACATATCTTCAAACTTTTTACGGTCTGCGTCAGTGTAATTTCCGAATGCTTTGTCGTCTGCATCCCAGTCAAAATCCTGATCTGGAGTTGCTAATGATGATTTGATCTGTTCGATCGACACTGAATCAGCTTCTGATTCAATGGTTTCTTTCTCAGCCAGACGAGCGTCTGCGCCTTGTAATTCGGCTGTTTTAGCCTCTAGTTCTTTTTCTGCTACTTGTTTTTTAGCCATTAAAATTAAATCTCCTTTTCCCGTGAGGGACGGCAAAGATAGAAATTAATATTTTTCAAACAAAGATTTTTTTGATAAATGTTGTTGATTTAGAACAGATTGTAATGAAAAGTAATCCTCGCCCTTTACACTGTCAGGAAAAGTAAGTAAAATTCGGGATCAAGGAATAATAACGACATCTTTTATTTTTGTGGGCAGATAACCGAAATGTTTTTTGGATGAAATAATGATAGGATTCATTTTTATTAATTAGACTATATCTAAATAATTGTATTTTAGCGTCCTTAAAATAATAATGCCAACAGAAGTATTTCTGTTGGCATTATCTGTAACAAAACACTCATATATTACTAATGACAGCACAAAAAACAAAATCTGCCTGGCAAAAAATCCGCAAGTTTTTTAATGATATCCATTTGTGGATCGGTTTGGGCAGTGGAATCATCGTTATCCTAATTTGTCTAAGCGGCACGCTGTATGTATTTAATACGGAACTGCGCGAAATGGCTTCGCCTGAATTGTATAAGGTGAAGAATGATAATGGGGCCAAGCCTATTGCTGTCGAAGTACTTGTTGCTAAGGTAAAGGCTGGTACGGGTGGAAAGGTTGCGTCTGTAAAGATTCCTGCCGACCCTAATAAAGCCTATCAGTTTATGGTACGCTTAAAAGAGAAAGAAGAAGGTAAAGGTAGGGGTAAAGAGGAACATGGACGTAAACCTGAAGGTCATGATGCTAAAGTGGCTAGAGGAGAAGGCAAAGGAAATCAGGAGGGTAAAGAAATAAAGGGGGATAAGAAAGCTGAAAAAGGAAAAGAAGGCCCGGGTGGTGGAAAACGCCCATCAGCATTTGCCGTAAACCAGTACACGGGAGAAATATTGGGTAATATATCGGAATCCAAAACAGCCACCGCATCTTTTATGCAAACCATGTTTAGCTTGCACCGTTGGTTATTGTTAGATAAAATTGAGAAACCACTTATTGGTGAATTGGAGAACCGTAAGCTGGGTAGTTATATATCGGGTACTGCAACAATATTGTTTACACTTGGTGTAATTACCGGGATTGTGATTTGGTTTCCTCAAAAAATAAGGGCCTGGAAACAAGGACTAAAAGTAAAGTGGAGTGGAAGCTGGAAAAGAAAAAATCATGATCTGCATAACAGCCTGGGTTTTTATGCCTGTATATTTTTATTCCTGATGGGGATAACGGGGCCACAATGGTCTTTCCCTTGGTATCGTGAGGCACTGAGGAAAACCTTAGGCACTTATCAGCCAGAGGGCTTCGAACCTCCAAAAGATCCTGTTTCTAAGTTTGGTACTGGCGCAGGTAAGCCATTAAATATAGTAGATTACATTGCTGCTGCAGATCGGGTCCTGCCTTATAATGGTGATTATAGTGTTAGTTTGCCTAAAGATTCAACGGCCGCAGTTTCAATTACAAAGAACCGGACTGGCTTTTTTGCACCTTCAGCTGCCGATAAGTTGTTACTTGATCAGTACACGGCCTCAGTATTGAAGATCGAAGTTTTTAAAGATAAACCTTTCAATGAGCGTGTATCAGGCTCGATAAAGGCATTGCACCTTGGTGATGTTTACGGGATGTTTACAAAGATCATTTACTTTTTTGCTTGTTTAATTGCGACAAGTTTACCTGTTACCGGTACAATTATATGGCTCAATAAGCTTAAAAAGAAAAATAAGGCGAAGCAAAAGAAAGTTAGGCAACCCGCGCTTTAAATTTGTCGCGGTAGTCTTTTGGGGTCATTCCAGAGCTTTTTTTAAAGAGCTGTCTGAATGCTTTCAAATCGTTATAGCCCGAATTTAGCATGATCTCGAGAATACTCTGATTGGTTTGTTCCAGTAGTTTCTTCGCAACTTCTATCCTGGTTTTCTGTAAATACTCTATCATTGTATTTCCAGTCGCCATTTTAAACCTGCGCTCAATGTTTCGTCTGCTTGCAGGTATTTGTTGTAAAATATCGTCAACTGTAGCCGCTTTATTGTACAGGTTCTCAATGCAAAGCTGTGTTTTAGTCACGAGCTCATCTCCATGATCTCTGGAAGGGATAAAAGTGCCGAAATAACTTTGCTGCCCCCTGTTCATATCTATTGCAAATACTTTAGCCATTCTTACCGCAATTTCCCTGTTGCCGTAGTTATGGATAAGCCTTAGCAATAAATGAAAGGTACTGGTTGCACCACCACTGGTATATATCCCATGATCATAAGTAATTACTTCATTTGGTCTTAAAAATACATCGGGGTAACTAGTCGCAAATGAAGTACTGGCATGGATATGTGTAGTTGCACTCTTCCCATTTAATAAACCACTTGCGCCAAGTAAAAAAGCTCCTGTACAAAAGGAGGCAATTTCAACACCATTCTCATGCTGTTTGCACAACCAGGGAATAAAATCAAGGTTCTCCTGGATTGCAGCAGCTAAATCGGATGTGCCAAAGGCTGGAATAAGAATGAGGTCATGTGTGCCTGCTGATTTTAAAGGCTGAGGTATATGGCCGTTGAAAGTCGGGATTTCATTACTGCTGTTTTCAGCATACAATACATTTACTTTAAACAGGGCCTCGTCTCCCTTCATTTTATAATGGCTGTTTACAGTGTCAAATACATCGAGTATCGCTGCTACGCTAAGCAAACGGTAGTTATTGGTCAATAACAAAGCTACTTGTGTCATTATTTTTTTTTATTAGGGGAATGCAAATTAGAAAAAAATAACGCAAAAAAAGAAAGACCACCTGCTATGGACAGATGGCCTTCAACTAAAAACTTAACGAAATACTATTTACCAGCTTTTTTAGCTTCTACTGGTTTAGCCTCAGCTTTAACTGCTGCTTTTTTCTCTGCTTTTTTGTGATGTTTTGGTTTTGCAGTCTCAGTAGTTGCAGGTTTAGCAGCTGGAGTTGTGTTTTGTGCAAATGCGCCGAAAGTTGTTGCAACTAAAGCAAGCGCTAAGATTGTTCTTTTCATGTTTATAATTATTTTAGTGTTTTTTGTTATATCAAAGTTGCAAACACTAAATGAAGATTTGATGAAGAAGAATTCAGGAGGGAAAAGTAATGCGGACCTGTGTGCCTTCACCCTTTTTTGAATTGATATTCACCTTTATATTGTGAAAGGAAGCGATACTTCTAACAATCGCCAAACCTAATCCGTGGCTGTCTGCCTTTTCTGATTGTAGTTTTTCAAAACGGATAAATGCGTCCTCCACGAGTTCAGGATCCATTCCGATGCCCGTATCGGCAATGATAAGTGTGTAGCCTTCGGCATACTGTTCACTATAAATACTTACCGATCCTGAAGGCTTGTTGTATTTTATCGCATTGTTGACCAAATTCGTAAGCAAGGTATGAAACAATGATTTGTTTCCTGTAAAAGTGTAGTCCTCAGCTAAAGTGATGTTCATTTTTAGCTTCATCATCAATAACCGGTGCTCCAGTTCTTCACATACTTCTGCTACGGTATCTTTTACAGAGATGGTATCGGATTTATTATACTGGTTGTTTTCAACTTTCGATATCAACAACAGACTATTTATAATTGCCTTAAGTCTGTTCAGGGTTTTTAAACAGGCAAATAGTTTGTTTTCTCCCTCCGGACTTAATTGTTCATCATTTAACAAATTCTCCAGCCTGGTGTTCAATACAGAAATGGGGGTGAGCAATTCATGTGATACATTGGCTATAAACTCTTTTTCGGTAAGAAAAAGTGTTGCGATTTTATTCATCAGCACACTGATACTTTGATCGAGGATCCTAAAATCAGCGGTGGTGGTTTTAATAGGTTGATAATTGAAATTAATCGGATCATTTACCTTATTTAGTTTTTGATCGATAATCTGGTAAAAAGGAGCCAGTAGAAACTGCATAAACCCAAGATCTATAATTAAGGTAAGGATAACTGCCGCGATCAATATTCCGAAGGTAAACATGGATATAGTCCGTTCCAGTTGTGCCAGGGTCGACATGGTTTCGCCCAATTCGAGCCTATAATCTTTTCCTTCATAGCTAAAATCCGTAATCAGGATCTGAAATTCTTCCTGATTTCCCTCGATACTTCTCAGTTCCTGGATGAAACGTTGTTTTATCGGATTCTCTTCTTTTTTTATTTCTTTAAGGATGATGTACTCCTCACGCAGTAGGTTATAGTCTGTAAAAGTTTTTTGCAGAAGAAGGTCGTTTACCTCTATATTGGATAAATTGGCAATTAACCGGGTCTTTTTTTGAAGTAGCCTTTGTTGGATATGGTTTACTGAAATGTGATTGATGGAAACCAATATCAGGATACCCAACATGGTAATAATAGCGATCTTGGTTAAAGTGTTATATAAAGCAAGTTTGAACTGCAGTTTCATGGGTACATTGCTTTTAAGATCAGGGGCAGAAAGAAATTAAAAATTAATACGGTAGCCAATACTCCTCACCGTTTCAAACCAATCTATTGGTGCGTGGGCGGTAAGCTTTTTACGTAGGTTCTTAACATGCACATCTACAAAGTTTGAATCAGAGTTTACCTCCAGTATATCTCCCCAAACATGTTCTGTTAAATTTACACGTGATATGACCCTGTTTTTATTCAAGACCAAATAATTAAAGATCTCAAACTCTTTATTGGTTAAGGCAATCCGCTGATCGCCAAAACTCAGTTTATGGTTTTTAATGTCCAATATAAAATCATGGATATTAACTTCGTTCAATACCAGTTTATGTTTACGGCGGATAATTGCATGCATCCGGGCCAGCAGTTCTGTTAAGGAGAATGGTTTTGCCAGATAATCATCTGCACCGGCCTCCAACCCTTTAATCCTGTCATTTACTTCACCGCGGGCTGTAAGAATAATAACCGCATCTTCGCGCCCAGGGATTTTTTTTAGTTGATTTAATAGTTCAAAGCCATCACCTCCGGGCAAGCTTAGGTCCAGAAGAATAAAATCATAAGTATTTACAAAGATCTTTTCTTCAGCGGATGACTTTTTCCAGGCATGTTCAATGGTATAACCTTCCTTCCCAAGAAATTCGGCCATTTCGAGTCCAAGGGTCTTCTCGTCTTCAACAATTAGGATGTTCATTTGTCTAATTTACGCCAAAAAAATTGATGTGCTTTAAGGACATGTGAAATCTTTTCTTTCAAAAAGATTTTGAGCCCCAAAAGCACATCAGTTTTTTACTTCCAGCCACCCCCAAGGGCCCTGTATAGATTTACAACAGATTGAAGTTTTTGTAACCTGTCGTTGATGCTGCTTAGTTGCGCAGCCAGTAAACTCTGTTCAGATGTAAGTACATCTGTATAGTTTGTTGCCGAGCTGTAACGTAATAACTCTTTAGTATAATCAACGGCTTTAGTGAGGGATGCAACTTGCATTGCCCTGGTGTTTTCCTTTTCAGCAGCAGTCTGATAAGCATACAGTGCGTTAGAAACTTCTTGTCCGCCCGTTAATAAGGTTTGCTGGAAGCTGTAAAATGCGATTTGTTGCTGTGCTTCTGCAGTTTTTAACCGCGCCTTGTTTTGTCCCTTATTGAAAATAGGTTGGGTTATACCACCAATTAAATTATAGAATAAAGAATTGTCAAAGAAATTTTTTAGGCTCAAGCTCGACAAACCACCATTAGCCGTTAGTGTCAGTGCTGGATAAAAAGAGGCTTTTGCGACATTTTTATTCTCAAAAGCCGATCTGAACGCAAACTCCGCGGCAAGTACATCAGGTCTGTTTTGTAGCAATTGTGCTGATACTCCTGTCTGTAAATTGCTATATGCAGTTTGCTGGTCCAATGTAGAGCGCTCTATCTTTCCTGGGCCGCGGCCTAAAAGGATACTCAAAGCATTCTCCGTTTCCCTGATGCTTCTCTTTAAATCCGGAAGGGTAACCTGGGCAGCGTATAAATTTGCCTCACTTTGCACTACCGCCGCACCGTTCACCACTGCACCTTCTTTTAGGGATTTCATGGTTTCTACATCTGCCTGTCTGATTTTAATAGTCTGCTCTGTAATAGAAAGCTGTTTATCCAGTGCAAGCAGATTGTAATACGCATTGGCGATATTAGCAATAAGCTGGGTTTGCACAGCCCTTTTTGCCGCATCAGTTTGTAATAATGAGGCATAGGCAGATCTTTTTGCACTACTTAACCTACCCCATATATCTGCTTCCCAGCTGGTACTTAGCTGCGCTTTATAGAGTTGTGTTTCTGTATTGATGTTAATGCCTGGAGGGAAATTTAATGCAGCAACAGATTGTTTGGTATCAGTTGCTGATAAATCACCTGTCAAACTTGGCAGCAGCGCAGCTCTACTTTGTAATAAAGTTGCTTCGGCAACTTTAATTCTTTCGATTGCCTGTTTCAGGTCTAGGTTCCCATTTATACCTTGCTCAATTAGCGATTGCAGGCCTGCATCAGCGAATAATGTTTTCCACGGAAGGTTAGCAATTGTTGTTGTATCTGTTGAGGTATTTTCGCGGTACAGATCATTACTGTTTAAGACCGGGCGTTCATATTTTTTGGTCACGCATGCCGTTAAGCTCAGTATAGAAAAGCCGATGAGGAAATAATATTTATAATATCTGGTGTTCATGTTCTTTAAATTAGTGTTCACGTTTGTCAACTTCAGGAAACTCAAGGGTAGGGGCATAGCCTTCATCAAACGGAGATTTATTGCTTACCTTTTCCTGCAGGCTCTGGAATACAATAAATAGGGTAGGGATTACGAATATCCCGAAAATGGTTCCGATCAACATACCTCCAACGGCACCTGTACCAATTGATTTATTACCTGCGGCACCAACACCTGTTGATAACATCAAAGGTAACAGACCTAAAATAAAGGCAAATGAAGTCATCAGGATCGGGCGTAAACGAGCAGTGGCGCCGCTAATGGCCGCACTTACAATCGTCATTCCCTTTCTTCTCCTGTCAACCGCAAACTCTACAATCAAAATGGCATTCTTGGCCAATAGTCCTACCAGCATAATCAGTGTGATTTGGGTATAAATGTTATTGTCTACACCAAATATCTTGTCGAAAATAAATACGCCAGCTAAACCAATTGGTAAGGAAATTAATACCGCTAATGGAAGGATATAACTTTCATATTGTGCGCATAGTAAGAAGTACACAAAGATTACGCAAAGCAGGAAGATGAATATGGTCTGACTTCCGCTCGACATCTCTTCTCGGGACAGCCCTGAGAATTCATATCCGTATCCAGCCGGTAAATGGATTGCTGCTTCTTCCTGAACCGCCTTCAGTGCGTCTCCAGAACTGTAACCAGCATTTGGGTTACCCGTTACTGAAATAGAGGTGAAGAGGTTAAAGCGTGAGATGGCTTGTGGACCGTATACTTTTGTCAAGGTGATAAAGTTACTAACCGGCGCCATCTGACCTTTTGCATTTCTAACATAAATGCTATTCAGCGTTTCCTGATTTGCACGATAGGGTGCGTCGGCCTGGTACATTACCCGGTACTGTTTACCATATTTGTTAAAATTGGAAGCGTAAACACCACCGTAATACCCTTGTAGTACACCCAATACATCACTTACGCTCAATCCCGCCTGTTTTACCATGGCAACATTCACGTCAATCTGATATTGAGGGAAGTTAGGGTTGAATGAAGTAGAAGCATATTGGATTTCTGGTCTCTTACTTAAGGCCGCTAAGAATGCATTTCCGACTTCGTTGAACTTCGTGATCGAACCTCCGGTTTTATCTTGTAGCTGAAACTCAAATCCACCACTGGTACCAAAACCCTGGATGGTAGGAGGGGCGAAAAAGATTACCCTTGCACCTTTTATATTGGCAGTTTTAGCAAACAGCTCTCCAATAATTGCTTTTACGTCACGTTTACGTTCATCCCAGGGGGCCAGCTTACCGATTACCATACCGTAAGAACTACCTGAACCACTAATCATGCTTCGGCCTACTACCGTTAAAGAGTTTCTAATCTCCGGAATGGTATGTGCAATACTGTCAATTTGCTTAATCACTATTGCAGTCTGTTCTAGGGAAGTTGCTGGCGGCAAAGAAATATCCGACATGATGGTTCCTAAATCCTCATTGGGTACAAAACCTTTTGGCGTAGTATTCATCGCCCACACTAATGCAACCGTAAAAAGTGCAATTCCTAAACCTGCTACCCATTTCCTTCTGGCCAAAAAGCTTACTGAACGTTTGTATCTATTGGTCATAACATCAAATGATGTATTGAAAGCAGCATAAAAACGTTGCATAAAGTTTTTAGGTTTGCCATGATCTTCAGGATGTGGCTTAAGCAATAAAGCACAAAGGGCCGGACTTAACGTTAACGCATTTATCGCCGAAAGAATAATGGCAATAGCCAGCGTTAAACCAAATTGTTTATAAAATACACCTGAAGACCCCTGGATAAAACTCACAGGAATAAATACCGCTGCCATAACCAATGTAATGGATATGATGGCCCCGGTGATATCTTCCATGGCGTCAACAGTAGCTTTTTTTGCAGAGGTATACCCATGGTCGAGTTTGGCATGAACTGCCTCGACGACCACAATCGCATCATCCACCACAATACCAATAGCCAGTACCAATGCGAATAATGTAAGCAGGTTGATTGTAAAACCAAACAGACTGAGGAAGAAGAAAGTACCAATGATGGCCACGGGTACACTAATCGCCGGAATTAAGGTTGAACGGAAATCCTGAAGGAAAATAAATACCACAAGGAAAACCAATATAAATGCCTCTATCAGCGTGTGGATTACTTTTTCAATGGAGGCATCAAGGAAATCGTTAACGTTTACCAAAGAGGTGTAATGTATGCCTTTTGGAAAAGTTTGGGAAGCTTGTTCCAATACATTTATAGAGCCTTCAATTACTTCTTTCGCATTGGATCCTGCGGTCTGATTAATGGCAATACCTAATGCAGGCTTACCATTAAACCTTACCGTACTGGCATAGCTTTGTGCCCCAAGTTCAATTCTTGCAATATCTTTTAAACGCAGTACTTGTCCGTTATCGGCAGTTTTGATAATAATGTTGCTAAATTCAACCTCATTTTTTAAACGGCCTGAGTATTTTAACGTATACTGGAACGATTGTTCTCCTTGTTCACCAAATTGACCAGGTGCGGCTTCAATGTTTTGTTCCGCAAGTGCAACACTCACGTCATTGGGTATTAATCCGTAGGTGGCCATTACATCAGGCTTAAGCCAGATCCGCATCGTGTAATCCATCAAACCAAATGCAGTCGCATCACCAACTCCGTTTATACGTTTGATCTGGGGAACCAGGTTGATGTTGGCATAGTTCTGTAAAAATTTCTGATCGTAAGAAGCACTATCGCTATAAATACCGAAGATGAGTACGTTACTGGCTTGTCGCTTTGCAGTGGTTACACCGGCACGGGTAACTTCGGCGGGTAATAAACTACTGGCCCTGGCTACCCTGTTCTGTACGTTTACCGCTGCAAGATCTGGGTTGGTACCTAACTTAAAGTTAATCGTAATGGTGGCTGTACCATCATTACTGGCTGATGAGGTCATGTAGGTCATGTCCTCTACACCATTAATTTGTTCCTCAAGCGGGATAACAACGCTATTCAATACCACATCGGCATTCGCTCCCTGATAGGATGCCGAAACTTGTACTGTTGGTGGTGCAATTTCTGGATATTGAGATACGGGGAGGGTAATTAAACCCAATACACCTAGTATTACAATGATAATGGATATTACCGTTGATAGTACTGGTCTTTCTATAAATTTCTTAAACATATATTCTATTTCAGCAGGTTAGAAACCAGGTTATTTATTGTTCAGGTCGTTATAAACTGAATCTGCACTTTTCTCTTCCGGTTTAATTTCTGTACCGTCCTTTAACGACTGGAACCCCTCCAGAACAATTTTATCACCTTCTTTTAATCCCTTTGTTACCACGTAATAATTGCCCTTAGTGATTTCCATTACCTGGATTTCGGTATTTTTAACAATGCCCTTATCATCCAGCACATATACAAACTTCTTACCTTGTAAATCGATGGTAGATTTTTGTGGAATAAGGATCACATTTTCCAGGTGTTGAGGAATACGTACAGCAGCACTTGCTCCACTTCTCAGCAGGTTTAGAGGGTTTGAGAAAGTTGCTCTTAAGCTGGCGGAACCTGTACCTGTGTTGATCAGGCCATTTATAGATTCTATTTTACCATTTTCCGCATACGGGGTACCATCGGCAAGTACCAGGGAAACAGCGGGGATATTTTTCATTTTGGCCTCGAGCGTAGTACCTTTATAATTGCGTGAAAAATCTAAAAGTTGCTTCTCATTTAATGAAAAATAAGCATATACCTTAGATATATTAGAAACTGTTGTCAATGGGCTGGTACTGCTACCACTTACTAAACTTCCGGTTTTAAAAGGAATGCTTCCTATCACACCGTCAACCGGACTTGTAATGCGGGTATAGCCTAAATTTACTTTTGCATTTACCAGTTCTGCTTTAGCTTGTGCCAATGCAGCTTTTCTGCTTTGTAAAGTTAGCTGGGCAGCATCCAAATCATATTTACTAATGATGTCTTTCTCTACCAGCGGCTTTGTTTTATTTACTTGTAGTTGCGCAGCGTTAACATCGGCTTCTGCGCTGCTTATTGCGGCATTTGCAGTTCTAACCTGTTGTTCATACTGTGGTGCGTTGATACTAAAAAGCAATTGTCCTTTTTTAACTGTAGCACCCTCGTCAACATATATTCTCTCAATGAAACCATCCACTTTCGGTCTGATATCGACATTCTGAATTCCCTCTAAAGTGGCAGGATAATCTGTTTCTAAAGATGTAGATTGTGCTTTTAATGCAACAATAGGGTATGATTGAACTTGTGCGGGAGGAGGTCCTGCTTTTTTCTGATCATTGTTTCCGCATGATGCGATGATGAATAATACTGGAAGTAATAAATGGAGGGGTTGGATTCTAGTTTTCATTTCCGTTATGATGTTTTTTTGGAGAAGCGATCCTGATTCGATAGTATAAACTCAGGATAAGTTCTTTTTAATAGATATGTTATTGTATTTAAGGGAATATGGTTTCAAAAATTAACTTTTTACGCTCTTCCATTAATGCGGTATACTCCTCATCATTCATGCCAAATAATATCTTGTTAAGTGGGGCTGTAACTAGCGGATAAGCCATTAGAGAAAATAGGTTAATGGTAAAATGTCTTGGGTTCATGTTTTTTATAGTGCCTTTGTCCATTTCTGTTTGTATCTGTTCAAGAAAAGCATTTACTTTTTTCGCCCTGGCTTTTTTTGCATGTATGACGTCACTACTATTCATCTGCGTAATGACAAATAGTTCGCGATAAGGGAAATGCATCGTTTCTTTTAAAAAGACGGAAATTAGATTCTCGATCTTTTGTTTGAAGGGCATTTCAGACTCCATCACCTCATCAATCATATTAACTAAGGATTCTTGCGCATCATTAAATACCTGATTGAATAAAGCATCTCTTGATCTGAAGTAGTAGTTAACAAGTGTACGGTTTACACCAGCCGCATCTGCAATCTCTTGTGTAGTAGCATGTAACTTGCCTTCAGCAAAGAACAAATGCTTGGCCGTGTTCTTAATTAGTTGCTCCGTACCGGTGTCTCTTGTGCTCATTAACTTAAGTTTGACAAAATTGTTAAACAAAAGTATTAATCTCATATTTTAGTTAAAACACGAGAATGTAATGTTTGAGTTAAGTATCTTATTGTAACTAAATATTTGCAAAAAAAAGACCGGTATAAAACCGGTCTGCATTATAAAAGAATGTTATGGGAGATGCTGGTGTACCATATCCAGTGCAAAGTTAAGCTGTTCGGCCTCGGTCAACTCTGTGTTGTCCAGTATGATTGCGTCCTCGGCCCGGGTTAGCGGGCTCTCTGCCCTGGTGGTATCGGCGTAATCCCTGTGTGCAAGGTTCTCGAATACTTCTTCAAGGCTAGTTTGGGTATCTCCCTTACTTTGTAACTCTTTAAAGCGGCGCTCGGCCCTTATCTTCGGGTCGGCGGTCATGAAAAACTTAACCTGTGCATCTGCAAAAACAGTGGTGCCTATATCGCGGCCGTCCATCACTATATTTTTAGATTTACCCATGCGCTGTTGCTGTTTTACCATTTCTTTGCGAATCAATTTATTCGCTGAAACTTCACTCACATATTCCGAAACAGGCATTTGTCTGATCTCTTCAGATACCTCTTCGCCATTAAGGGTAATGTGCGACTGGTAATCTCTTGAATGAAAATTGAGTTCTATATGTTGCAGTGCCTCTGTTATTGCAGCAGGGTCGTTTACATTTATATGGTTGCGGATAAAATATAATGTTACGGCACGGTACATCGCACCACTGTCAATATATATAAATCCCAACTTCTTCGCTAAAGCTTTGGCAAGTGTGCTTTTTCCACAAGATGAATAGCCATCGATGGCTATAACGAGGTTTTTTCTCATAGGCAAGCAAAGTTAATGTTTTGGGGGATTGTTTTAAATGAAATTTTTATTAAGCTTAGGCTGTATTTTTTAAATCATATTCTTTTATTAATGCTTCAGCAGGGATATGTAACAGTTTGCTAAACTTACGGATCATGTTTAAAGAAAGTGCCTGTTTGTAGTTGAGCATTTTGGAGACTGTCCCTTTGTCTCCATAAATCTCTGCCAGGTCCGCAGATTTAAATCCAAATTCCTCCATTCTAATTTTAATCAGCTCTATAGGATCTACCTCCGGGAGTGTTGTATTTGCTTTTTCATATTCGGAAATAAGATGTGCAAGGAGCAATTTTTCTTTGTGGTCTTCCGATCCAGGTTTCGCACGTTTAATATCTTTGTATCTTTCGATAGCTAAATTATATTCCTGTTCAGATGTAAGTAAAAACCATTGTGTTTTCATGTCTGTTTATTTATCTTTTTAAATAATAAATCATATCGTTGCAGCATTAATTTTATCATATTCCGCATGCGTTCCAATAAAACTGATTTCTACTATTGCGTCATCATAATCAATTTCTACTATCAAACGGTATTTATTCCCTGTAATTTTAAATCTTGCCCGATCTGCCCCGATTATTTTTGCGCGCGGAAAATCTTTTAAAACATCAATGCTCTTTATCCAGTTGGCCTGTTCAGTTACTGTTTTCCAAACTCGTAAGCTCTTGCCGGCATCGGCGTGCTTTTGCGCAAACTTATCCAGGCTGCGGGAATAAATAATAATCATGCTATACAAATATAAATAAAGGTTGGCAAACCACCAACTTTATAATGAATTAATAATTGATATTTTATACAAGTCTATACAGATTGTACATTACGTTGGTATTTTAATTTCCCGGCTATGGATTAAGATTAGAAATATTACTTTTGCGGAATGTTACCTGGAAAAGAAGATGTATTGAGAGCTGTTACCTTTAAAACTTCACGCAGTGGGGGTAAGGGCGGACAAAATGTGAATAAGGTTTCCAGTAAAGTGGAGTTGATATTTAATCTGGCTTCAGCGCCTTTTTTAACTGAAGAGGAGCGCGCCCTTTTGGCCGAGAGACTTGCCGGACGTTTGGATCAGGAAGGAAATCTGCATGTGGTATCGCAGGAAGATAGAAGCCAACTTTTGAATAAAGAAAAGACAATTGCCAAGCTTATCGCGCTGTTGAAATCTGGCTTGCATGTTCAGAAAAAAAGAAAGCCTACTAAAATTCCTAAAGCCGTAATCAGGAAAAGGCTGGAAAATAAACAATCTGTAGCCGTTAAAAAAGAATCAAGAAAAAGGCCTCAAATAGATTGAAGCCTTTAGTACTTTTCTGTTAATATTAATTAAAGCGGTAGAACATACTAATCGATCCGTATTGATGTGCTTTTGCTGTACTTTTAACTTCTTTAGTCTTAAACACCATTCCAAAATCAAAGGTGAAGCGTTGTGAGCTGTAATTAAATCCGACTTGCTGAGCGAATACAATCGGTTTTATACCAAATGTTACCGGGTCATTGTTATTAAACATACTGCCTTGTATCGTAGCATCATAGGCAACAACGTTTAATTGAGGTTTAGCATAAAAGAAAACTTCTCTTTTGACCAAAGCTTTTGTTTTCGGATTATTGCCAATTACAGCATTGGTATATGCTGAATTAAAAAGTTGATTGATGCCGCCTGCCCTGAACAAAATACCTGCTCCGGCACCATTAAATGTTGTGCCTGCATTGGCATAACCTTCAAATGAAAAATCTATTGCATTGCTTGCCGAGCGGTGTAACAACCTGGTATATTGGGCAGATAGGTTTAAAGTAACAGCATTTTTTATTTGATACTCCCATCCTTCCAGCTTATAGAACCCTACTGTGTTGTGCAAGAGCTCCTGACCGTCTTCAGCAAGCGAGTTGGATCCGGTGGTACCAACTTTTACACTTGCCTTTAAAATGCTTTCATTGGTGTAAAACCAGCTTAACGCTCCGCCGGCATATAAATAACCTGCAAATGGACGATCCTGTTTTGTGGGATCAGGAGCTGAGCCGGAATATGGATTGTAAATTTCCTGCCCGGCGCTAATTTCATAAGTCTTTTTTTCTAAACCTTCTTTTAATTGCTGCTGATTTAAAGCCCTTCTAAAATGGATAAACAAACCATTCGTATAATACCTGTCAGAACCCTGCGCCAAATAAGAATCATTGTCACTACGGAAACCAAATTCATTTTTATAGGTTTGGCTGTAAGCATTGATGCAGAGTACTGAAATGATTAAGGCTAGGAGTAGTTGTTTCATCCGTTGTAGGGTTTTGCTGTAAAGTTATCAGAATTACGATAAGTTTTAAAAAGAAAAAGCGTTCAGATTACTGAACGCTTTTTTAACGGGATTATATCCCCTTTATTAATTAAACACCTGTAGCAGGTTTTGTTTTAACACTAATATCCTGAGGGTTTTTTACCTTTTCTTTAGTTAAGGCAAGCTCAATCACCTCTTTCATTTCTGTAACATAATGAAAGTTAAGATCCTTGATATAGCTTTCTTTAATCTCCAGAATATCTTTGCGGTTTGATTTGCATAAAATGATATCTTTTATATTCGCACGTTTGGCTGCAAGAATCTTTTCTTTTATACCACCTACAGGTAATACCTTGCCCCTAAGTGTAATCTCACCTGTCATAGCCAGGTTAGATTTTACTTTACGTTGCGTAAAGGCCGAGGTCAAAGCGGTAAGCATAGTGATACCCGCCGAAGGCCCGTCTTTAGGTGTTGCGCCTGCCGGCACATGGACATGTACATCCCATTGATCAAATAATTCATAGTCAATGTTGAATAGATCAGCATGCGCACGTAAATAAGCAAGGGCAATAATGGCCGATTCTTTCATCACTTCCCCCAGGTTTCCGGTAAGGGTAAGTTTTCCTTTACCCGGACTTAGACTGGCCTCAATAAATAAAATATCGCCACCTACCTGAGTCCATGCTAAACCAGTTACCACACCAGCAACTTCATTGCCTTCGTATAAGTCCTTATCGTATATCGGAGCACCTAAAATACGTTCTACATCTTCCTGGTTAAGGTTCGGATCATAGGTTTCTTCCATGGCAATTTTTGTCGCCACACCACGCACCAGTGAACCTATCTTTTTCTCCAGTCCACGTACACCTGATTCTCTCGTGTAATCTTCAATTACCTTTTCAATTAAGGAAGATTTTACATTGATATCCTTAGTTTTTATGCCATGCTGCTCTTTTTGTTTTGGCAGCAGGTATTTTTTAGCAATTTCTATTTTTTCTTCAATCGTATAACCATTCACTTCAATAATCTCCATACGATCTAACAATGCCGGATGAATGGAGCTTAAAGAGTTCGCTGTAGCGATAAATAATACGTTCGACAGGTTGTAATCCGTCTCTACATAATGATCATTGAATGCACTGTTTTGCTCAGGGTCTAATACCTCAAGCAGGGCAGAAGAAGGATCACCTCTGAAGTCTGAACCTACTTTATCAATCTCATCCAGTACAAAAACCGGGTTAGATGCGCCTGCTTTTTTCAGGGACTGAATAATACGGCCGGGCATGGCCCCGATATAAGTCTTTCTATGTCCGCGGATTTCTGCTTCATCTCTTATACCGCCTAATGCCATACGTACGTATTTACGGTTAAGTGCTTTTGCAATTGATTTACCCAGGGATGTTTTTCCAACTCCCGGAGGGCCTACCAGGCAAAGAATAGGCGCTTTCATATCACGCTTAAGTTTTAACACCGCAAGATATTCAATAATGCGCTGCTTCACTTTTTCCAGACCAAAATGATCTTTGTCTAATACGCGTTGCGCACGCTTCAGATCAAAATTGTCTTTTGTAAACTCGTTCCAGGGTAAATCCAGTAATAATTCCAGGTAGTTGATCTGTACAGAATAATCCGGTGCTGCGGGGTTCATGCGACCCAGTTTTTCCAGTTCTTTGTTGAAATGCAAGGCAACCTGGGGCTCCCACTTTTTCTTTCTCGCACGGATCTCTAATGCTTCATATTCCAGATCGGATGAATTGCCACCCAGTTCCTCCTGTATGGTTTTCAACTGCTGATTTAAGAAGTAATCCCTTTGCTGCTTATCCAGATCGGTCCTTACCTTAGATTGGATTTGGTTTTTAAGCTCCAGCATCTGCAGTTCCAGGGTAAGCAATTCCATAACCATCATCGCGCGTTCGCGAAGATTAGTCATTTCCAGCATCTTTTGCTTATCAGAAACATCTGCATTCATGTTTGAAGAGATGAAATTGATTAGAAAAGATGTGCTTTCAATATTTTTTAAGGCAATACCTGCTTCACTCGGTATATTTGGCGAAAGCTGTATAATCTGACTCGACATTTCCTTAATGGAAGCTACCAGGGCTTTGAATTCCTTATCAGTCTTGTGTTTGGTTTCCTCAAATTTGCTGATCGTTACCTTGATATAAGGTTCAGATTGTACCTCTTCCAATAATCGGAAACGTTGCTTGCCCTGTATAATCACCGTAGTGTTACCATCCGGCATCTGCAGCATTTTAATAATATGGGCTACCGTACCTACGTCATTTAGTTCGTCAAATGTAGGGTCCTCAATGGAAACATCACGTTGCGAAACTACGCCAATAATTTTATCGCCCTTATAAGCTTCCTTTATTAGTTTTATTGATTTATCCCTGCCAACTGTAATAGGGATCACTACGCCTGGAAAAAGTACAGTATTCCTTAGTGGAAGGATCGGTAAAATTTCAGGTGTGTCCTCATTGTTCATTTCATCTTCATCCTGCTGGGACATTAATGGAAAGAATTCAGTGTCTTCGTTTATGATGGGTAGTGCGTTGCTAAAATCAAATTGATCTCTTTTACTCATTAAATAAGTCTTTCTAAAATAAAAAACGACAATCTGACAGCATGTCGTTTAAAAATTATTAATTGTATCGTATAGGGATATTTTCAACTCCTGTGCCAAAAATAGAATGGCGCCTTTTCCCTGTTAAAAAGTCATGCATAAATATTATAATTATTTAATAAATCATATTTTGAATTTTTTAACGTTTTAGTTAGATATTTGTAAATGGTATGATAGTTGACAATATCCAACCTTTTAAATATATTTATTTTAAATAGAAGTTAATGAACTATTTCAAGCAAACGATTTTAATGTTATTTGTTTTTTCTGCCAGTACTACCTTTGCACAAAATGGTGGGTATGATAAACTGGGGATGCAGGCTATGATGAAGGGCGACTACAAAGGTGCTGTTAATCAGCTTGAAAAAGCAGATGCAAAAAGTCCTAATAATGCTTACGTATTGAAAATGTTGGGTTATTCTTATTTTCAGTATGGTGATTTTGAAAAATGTATTGATACTTATAGCCGTTTGATCATTTTAAAACCCTCTGACTACTCTGCTTATTATTATAGGGGTAAGGCTAGACAAAATGTAGCAAATGACCCTAAAGAGTCTTTAAACAATATGCGGGAGAATTTTTACCTGGCAGCAATTAAAGATTTTTCAAAAGCAATTGAGATTAGTGGGGAAGAAGATGTACAGTTGTTGCAAAATAGGGCATTGGCTTACAAGGACTATGCGATTTATAAGTCTTATAAAATTAAAACAAAGGTTGAAAAAACAGCTTGTATTGCTTTATTTAATAATTCTGTAGCCGATTTTCAGAAAATATTGCTGGTTCAGCCTCAAAGAAAGGATATCCTTTCGCTAATTGACTACGTAAAAGCGCAGGTGGCCAGCTTAAAATAAGAAAGAAGGTTCTTATTTGAACCTTCCTGTAATGCAATAATTCTTTTCAGAGAGTAGCTTGATCTGCTGTTTTTTCTTTATCTGGTACAAACTATCAGGGAAATAAGAAAGTGTATCAGCAGAACTGTATAGAACGTTACTGTATTTGATCAGGACCCTGATGCTGTAAACTTGCCCGTTTCTTTTGGTTATCATCACTTCTTTAACCGGTACTTTCTTGTCATCCGAAGTATAAATGTCCTGTTGACCGGTACTTTTGTTATTGAATAATCCCTTCCAGGCACTCCGGTTAATATCCGCGTCAGAAAAAACAGAGAATTCTTTTGCCCAATCTGTTATACGGATCTTTTTAGTTTCGGCAACTTCATTTACAGTTACCGTTTTTGTCAATAAAGGATTAGTTCGCGTAAGCCGCAGCGCCTCTTTATCAAAATAACCTTTAATGTCAAAATAGCTTAAAGCATTCTTTTGGTTTTTTTCGGCCGGATTACAGCCCAAAAAAACCAAAAGAATGCCTGATAGTAATATTTTTCTTCTCATTAAACCAAACTATTACCGGTCATAATTTCCGGTTTAGGGATATCCATAATGCTAAGTATAGTAGGGGCGATGTCACCCAATTTACCATCAGCAATACTTGTATAATCTTTGTCAATCAAAATACAAGGTACCAGGTTGGTGGTATGTGCTGTATTTACAGAGCCGTCATTGTTGATCATAAATTCGGAGTTGCCGTGGTCTGCCAGAATAATAAATGAATACCCATTTTCAATGCCTTTGTTTACCACAATCTCCGCACAGCTATCAGCCGTTTCTACAGCCTTAACAACCGCATCAAATACGCCGGTATGCCCCACCATATCTGGGTTGGCGAAATTTAAACACACAAAGTCAGGCCATCCACTTTCTAATTCTTTACAAATCGCTTCAGTAATTCCCGCCGCACTCATCTCAGGTTGTAAATCGTATGTAGCCACTTTAGGGGAAGGGATCATAATCCTTTTCTCATTTTCAAATACTTGTTCCCGACCTCCAGAAAAAAAGAAAGTTACGTGCGGGTACTTTTCAGTTTCGGCAATACGGATCTGGTTTTTATGGTGTTTTTCTAGAACTTCCCCTAAGGTCTGCGATAAGTCGTCTTTTGTAAACATAACCTTTACGTTTTCGAAATTCTCATCGTAAGTAGTCATGGTTACATAATAAAGTGGCAATCTATGCATGCCAAAATCCGGATAGTCATTTTGGGTAAGTACCGCTGTAATTTCTCTTCCACGATCTGTTCTGTAATTGAAACAAATTACCACATCACCTGGTTGTATCGTCGCTACCGGTTGTCCGTTTGGCTGTGTTACCACAAGCGGCTTTATAAATTCGTCAGTTATCCCGTCTTTGTAAGACTGTGCAATTGCTGTTGCCGGATCACTTGTCGGCTGCCCGGTTCCGTTTGTCAATAGGTCGTAAGCCAGTTTCACACGTTCCCAGCGACTGTCTCTGTCCATCGCATAATAACGGCCGATCAGACTTGCTATTTTAGCGGATGAATTTTGTAAATGGTGATCCAGATCTTTTATAAAGTTAAGACCCGAATTCGGGTCCGTATCCCTACCGTCCATAAATGCATGAACAAAAACATCCTTCAAACCTTGTTCAGTTGCGGCATCACATAAAGCCTTTAAGTGGTTAATATGTGCATGTACACCCCCATCAGAGGTTAATCCTATAAAATGAACAGCTTTATGATTTTCTTTCGCATAATTAAATGCATCGAGCAGGACCGGATTTTCAAAAAGGCTCCTGTCGCTTATTGCTTTATTTATTCTTCCAAGTTCCTGATATACTACTCTGCCCGCACCAAGGTTCATATGGCCAACTTCAGAGTTGCCCATTTGCCCGGCCGGCAAGCCAACAGCTTCACCAGATGCTTCTAGTTTTGAGTTGGGATAATTTTGGATTGCAGCATCGAAAAATGGAGTGTTGGCGGCATATGCAGCATCAGAATTATCTTTTTTTCCATATCCCCAGCCATCAAGAATCAGTAGTACTACTTTTTTATTGTTCATTCGTGGTTCGCTTTGTTTTAGTGTATCATTGAACAATAGCAAATATAAGTCTAATGAATCTTTTTTTTGAACCAATTTGTGTTTCATTATGATTTTATGATCTATTAATGGCATAATTTGTGTGAAGTTCTTACATTAGCTATATAGAGATGATAAAGCCCTTACTTTTTTTATTTGTTTTTTTTACTCAAATCCCCTCCTCTTATACGCTTCAAGGCGATATTATAGACAATTTGTCTGCGCAATTTAAGGCGGGTAATGCAAAAGAGATCGCGGCCAGCTTCTCTTCTTCTGTAGAATTAATCATCATTGACGATGAAGATGTATACTCTAAAGCTCAGGCCGAACAGATACTCAGAAATTTTTTTACAAAATATCCACCAGTTAAATCATCGGTAATCCACCTCATAAATACCAATCCAAATTTCCGGTTTGGCATACTTTCACTGCAGACAAAAAATGGGAAATTCAGGGTTTCTATTACCATGAAAAAGTCTGCAACTTCTTTTTTTATTACAGAATTAAGGATAGAGCCTGATAAATAATAGTAAAAATGCTATTTTTGGGTTTAAATATTAATTTTGGATAAGCAAGTCATAGACAAATTCATAAAAAATGCTATTGCCGAAGATCTGGGTGATGGTGATCATACCTCTCTTTCTACTATTCCCGCCAATGCGCAAGGCAAAGCAAAACTGTTAATTAAAGAAGATGGGATCGTTGCCGGGGTGGAATTGGCACTTGAGATCTTTAAACAGGTAGATGCCAATCTTAGAACAGAGGTATTCATCAATGATGGTGCTGCTGTAAAATATGGCGATATAGTTTTAACTGTTTCGGGAAGCTCTCAATCTATATTACTGGCAGAACGTTTGGTATTAAACTGTATGCAACGCATGAGTGGCATCGCAACCAAAACCAATCACATTGTTCAGTTGCTCTCCGGGTATCATACCCAATTGTTGGATACACGGAAAACAACCCCAGGATTAAGATATATTGAAAAATGGGCGGTACGCATAGGGGGTGGTGTAAATCATAGAATCGGTTTGTATGATATGATCCTGATCAAAGATAATCATGTGGATTATGCCGGTGGCATCGCCAATGCTATTAACGCCGCAAATCAATATTTGGCAGAAAAGAACAAGCAATTACAAATAGAAATTGAAGTAAGGGACCTTTCTGAACTTAACCAGGTGCTTGAAACGGGCAAGGTAAACAGGATTATGCTTGATAACTTTAGTTTTTCTGACTTAAAAGAAGCTGTTCGTTTAATTGATAAACAGTATATCACCGAAGCTTCGGGCGGTATCGTAGAAGAAAATGTAGCAGAATATGCTGCCTGTGGGGTAGATTATATCTCAATGGGCGCATTAACGCATTCTGTTAAGAGTTTAGACATGAGTTTAAAAGCCTTTTAGGTTATGATTTCTATCTATTCTATTTCAGCAGTACTGCTGGCCTATTTGTTTGGTTCCATACCTACAGCTGTTTGGTTGGGACAGGCATTTTATGGGGTCGATGTGAGGGAGTATGGGAGTGGAAATGCAGGCGCGACCAATACCTTCAGGGTTTTAGGTAAAAGAGCGGGTATTGCTGTCATGACTATTGATATTGCAAAAGGATATACGGCAACCAAACTGGCTTATTTTATTGGATTATCGGTTACCGGACCACAACACTCAGCCCAATTTGTGAATTACGAACTTGCTCTAGGTGTTACCGCGGTAATGGGACATTTGTTCCCAATATTCGCAGGCTTTAGGGGAGGGAAAGGAGTGGCTACACTTTTTGGAATGATTTTGGCAGTTAACTTTCCGGCAGCAATGCTTTGTGTTCTTGTATTTATTACAGTATTGTTGATTACGAAGTATGTATCCCTAAGCTCTATATGCGCAGGTTTTACCTTCCCGTTGAGCATTGTGTTCATATTTCATTCATCAATAAAGTCCGAGGTCTTGTACGGAATGTGCGTTTGTGTACTCATTTTAGTAACACATCAAAAGAATCTTGAGCGACTGTTAAAAGGTAAAGAATCTAAAGTATACCTGTTTAAAAAGAAAACTAATTAAACTTAACTTATGAAACGAATATTATTTGTGGGTGTAACCGCTATGGGGTTAGCCTTCTCGTCCTGTTCTACTGTGCCTTTAACGGGTAGGAGCAGATTAAATCTCGTAAGTGATGATCAGGTTTTGCCGATGGCCTTTCAGGCATACAATCAATTTCTTACAGAAAATAAAGGTGCGGTATTGTCGGCCTCTAATGCCCAGGCATCTAAGGTAAAAATGGTGGGTAATAAGCTGATTGCTTCCGTAAAAACTTATATGAACAACAATAACTATGGAGATCTGATTAAAGATTACAAATGGGAAGTTAATGTTGTAGAAAGTAAAGAACTAAATGCCTGGTGTATGCCTGGCGGGAAAATAGTAGTGTATACCGGCATTTTGCCCGTTACTAAAGATGATGCAGGACTTGCTACTGTAATGGGGCATGAGATTGCGCATGCTATTGCCGGACATAGCGCTGAGCGTATGTCGCAGGAAATGGTTTCCCAGGGTATTGGTGCAGCAGGTACTGCAGCATTATCTAAAAACCCTAAATCACAATCATTATTTAATACGCTGTATGGAGTAGGTACACCTTTGGTGATGCTTAAATACTCCCGTAACCAGGAGCTTGAAGCCGATAAATTAGGTTTGATCTTTATGGCTATGGCTGGATATAATCCACAAAATGCAGTTGCTTTCTGGCAAAGAATGGCCTCTGCTTCAGCAGGCAGTCAGAAACCAGCCGAATTTTTAAGTACGCACCCTAGTGATGCAACACGTATCGCTCAGATACAAAGGGCCATTCCTGAAGCCCAAAAATATTATAAACCTTAACAGGTATAAACAAACGGGAAAATGATCAGGCTGCCTCACAAAAGGCAGCTTTTTTTATGCTGTAAAAGTCCCGTGCGGTACTTATGATGTTAAGGTTTGTACAATTGCCGAAGCTTTTAGCATACATTCTTCGTACTCGGCATTCGCATCTGCGGCATAAGTTATCGCACCTCCAACCTGGAATGATAGGTATTCCTTTGTCGCATCGTATAAGATGCTGCGGATGATCACATTGAAATCAAACTCTGCCTCCGGCGTTATGTAACCAAACGCACCCGAATAGGCCCCTCGCTTGCTGAATTCATATTCTTCTATTAGTTCCATCGCTTTCACCTTAGGCGCACCTGTCATCGAACCCATAGGGAAAGTATGTTTTATGGCATCTATGAAATGTATGTCAGGATTCAATTCGCAGCTGATGGTCGATATCATCTGGTAAACCTGTGGAAAACCATAGATGCCAAATAGCTCATCAACTTTTACACTCCCACTTACTGCTGCTTTTGTAAGGTCGTTCCTCACCAGATCTACAATCATTACATTTTCGGCCTGTTCTTTTATGTCAGCTCTCAGTGCAGCTTTAATTTGTAGATCAATGGTGGTGTCAGCGTTACGTTTTGCGGTTCCCTTAATGGGCTGGGAAATTAACTTGTTTCCTCTTTTGCATAGGTATCTTTCCGGACTGGCTGATAGAATATATTGATCTTTTATTTTAAAAAAGCCTGAAAATGGAGTCGGGGATATTTTGCAAAGCTGGGTATAGATTTCAACGGGGTCAATTACTGCATGTTCTGCAAAAAACTCCTGGCAAAAATTAACTTCGTAAATGTCGCCGCGTGCAATATGTTGTTGTAGTGTTTCTACAGTTTTAATATAAAGCTCCTTTGAAACCCTACTTTGAATAGAAAAATCTTTTTTGTGCGTAGTAGCATTTGGAGATGCATGGTTAATTACGTCCAGGATTTCTTTGTCACCAATCAATATTTCAATATTCCCTTTTTTAATTCTGATAAGATACTGTGGGACAAAGAAAAATAGATCGGGAAAATGAACACGATCAGAATTTGACGAGCTGAGTTGCTCTACTTCATTTTTTAGGTCGTAGCTCAGTAAGCCAAACACCCAGCTTTTGTGATGGTCGTAAAACGCTTTTAGTTCAGCAAACTTATTTTTAGAGCGTGCATCTAAATAATTTTGTGTACCAACGGCAAGCATGAGGTCAAATTCGCCATACGGGTCAGTATAGCCATTTGAGTCCAGCACACAGCACACTTCAAAAGTGCTAGCCCAGGCCAATGACTTTTGCTTAAATGAATATAAATCCTGAACTCTCATTTTAATTTGCGCAAATGTAGAAAATAAGGATCAGAATAACATTGGATATTTATTTCTACAAGATAGTTACAAAATAAAAAGATCGGGAATTGTATCTTGCTTAATCATTTTATAAATCATCATGGAACAAGAAATAAACGATCACCCCCGTCGGGAATTTTTAGGGACGCTTTCCAAAGCTGGAATATTGGGCTCCATGGCTGCATTTTTACCAGGTAGTAGCTCTGCCGAAATATTAAATGCCTTAACCGCAAATCCGGCTGATGGGCACGTGTTTCTATCAAAACCATACCTGCAGGCGCCGTCTGCGGATAGCATGACGATAAGGTGGATTACCAATAAGCTTTGTTATAGCTGGGTTGAATATGGCGAAGGCAATATCCTTAATCAAAAAGCGCATGAGGTTAGTGGGGGGCTTGTGAATGCACATAACAGGATTAATAAAGTGTCATTAAAAGAATTAAAACCCGGAACAAAATATAGTTATCGTGTGTTGGCAAAAGAGATTATAGATTTCAAACCCTACTCATTAAAATACGGGGAGACCATTACAAGTGATACCTACACATTTACTACTCCTGAAATAGATCCTGAACAGGTTTCCTGGCTGGTGATGAATGATATCCATGACCGGCCTGAATCTATTCCGCACCTTATGAAATTAAATGGAGGGCAGGACTACGATTATGTTTTCTATAATGGAGACCTTTTTGATCATCAAACCGATGAACAACAGATCATAGATCATTTACTAGTCCCTTCAACATCTGTTTTTGCCAGTACAAAACCTTTTATGTTTGTCCGTGGTAATCATGAAACAAGGGGTAAGTTTTCGAGGGAGTTGCCTGGTTATTTCTCTAATGAAGGGGATAAGGGGTACTTCGCCTACAAGTGGGGGCCGGTGTTCAATATTGTTCTTGATACAGGAGAGGATAAAGTTGATGATCACCCTGTATATGCAGGCATTGTAGATTTTGACGGTTATAGGGCCGAACAGGAGCGATGGTTGAAAGATGTTGTGAAAATGCCAGCCTTTAAGAAAGCTAAATTCCGGGTGGTGATGATGCATATTCCACATTATCATTCAGGCGATTGGCATGGGCCAATGCATTGTCGTCAGCTCTATGCTCCGTTATTCGCAAAATATAAGGTTGATATAGTGATTTCAGGACACACTCATAAATATGGTGTCTGGCCGCCGTCGGCAGAGCATCCTTATCCGATTGTAATCGGTGGCGGGCCAAAAGATGGAAACCGTACCCTGATAAAAGTAAAAGCGGATCAAAAAAGTCTACAGCTTACCATGCTGAAAGATGATGGGACGGAGGTAGGGAAATATACCTGTCTGGCTTAATCATTTAAACTGGCTTAGCAACATAAAAAAGGGCGGCATTCTAATTCAGAATACCGCCCTTTTTAAATATGATAAAGAACCTTAGTTCAATTCCAGTGTTTGTACACGGTCTGGTCCAACAGAAAGATATTTAACAGGTACTTCCAGTTCTTTTTCAAGGAATGCAATGTAATCGTTCAGTTTAGCAGGAATTTCTTCAACCTTACTCACCTTCGTTACATCGGTTTTCCAGCCTTCAATTGCCTTTAATACTGGTATTGGCTTAACAGAAATGATATCGTATGGCATGTAATCAATTGTTTCGCCATTGTGCTCATAATGTGTACATGCATAAATAGTATCAAAACCATCTAACACATCTGCTTTCATCATGATCAGCTCAGTTACCCCGTTCAGCATAATTGCATATTTTAATGCAGGTAAGTCAATCCATCCACAACGGCGCGCACGGCCCGTAGTTGCACCAAATTCGTGACCAACCTGGCGTAATGTTTCGCCAACTTCATTGTCAAGTTCAGTAGGGAAAGGACCACCACCAACGCGGGTACAGTAAGCTTTAAAAATACCGTAAACGCTACCAACTTTATTTGGGGCTATACCCAATCCTGTACATGCACCTGCAGTGGTCGTATTCGAAGAAGTTACAAAAGGATAAGAACCGAAGTCTACGTCTAGTAAAGTACCTTGTGCACCTTCAGCAAGTACGGTTTTTCCTTCTTTTAAATAGCCGTTAACAAAATGTTCGCTATCAACATGAGGAATATTTTTGATGAATTCAATAGCTTCAAAGAAAGCAGCTTCTTTTTCAGTCAGATCATATTCAAACTCATAATGAGAAAGTATTTCTTTATGTTTCTCTACAAGTTTATTGTAACGCTCTTTAAAGTCAGGTAACGTAGTGTCACCAACCCTAAGGCCGTTACGTCCGGTTTTGTCCATATAAGTAGGGCCAATTCCTTTTAAGGTAGAACCTATTTTATTGTTACCCATTTTTTGTTCATTTGCTGCATCCAGCAACTGGTGGGTAGGTAAAATAAGGTGAGCTTTACGGGCAATTACCAGTTTGCCTTTAGCAACTGGATCATGACCTGCTTTTTTCAGGTTATCCAGTTCCCTTTTTAAAATGATGGGATCAATTACCACACCATTTCCAATAAGGTTCATTGTTTTTTCATTAAAAATACCGGAAGGAATGGTGTTTAAAACGAATTTTTTGCCATCAAACTCTAAAGTATGTCCGGCATTCGGACCGCCTTGAAAACGAGCTATCAAATCATATTGCGGACTTAGAACATCAACAATTTTTCCCTTGCCTTCATCGCCCCATTGCAGGCCCAGAAGCACGTCTACTTGCGTCATTATTTAAATTTAAAAATGGAAATATTATAATTGGTTAACTTGCATGTTTAATGTCTGCATTCTGATTGTTCATCGCTGCTTTAGCAGAACAATCGAAACAAACGCCATAAAGGTTTAAAGAGTGGTGTTTGATCTCAAACTTCAACAGGTCACCAACCATACTTTGTATCTGGTGGATACGCGGGTCGCAGAATTCTACAACTTTTCCGCAATCAATACAGATGATATGATCATGTTGGTGATAGCCGTAAGATTTCTCAAACTGGGCCATATTTTTACCAAACTGGTGTTTGGTAACCAGGTCACATGAAACCAATAACTCTAAAGTATTGTATACCGTAGCCCTGCTCACACGGTATTTTTGATTTTTCATGTGGATATAAAGGGTCTCAACATCGAAATGGTCATCTCTTGAGTAAATTTCTTCTAAGATGGCAAAACGCTCCGGTGTTTTTCTCAGACTTTTATTTTCGAGGTAGGCTTCAAATATTTTCCTAACTAACTCGCTGTTGTGGTTTGTCGACATAGTTTTTAAACTCCTTTCAAAGGTATCAATTTTTTATATAAACGCTACGATTTATTGTTATTTTTAGGCATCAAAACGGGTAACTCCTGTTACACCTTTCACTTCTAACAGATTTTTAATCAGGTTATCCAGGTGTTCTTTGTCGTTTACAAAGATCATGATCGACCCATCAAAAATCCCATTATCTGTATCTACAGTTATAGAACGCATATTTACCTTAAAATCGTTCGATATAACCTTAGTGATATTATTGATTAATCCAACATCATCAATGCCTATAATATGCAGTCCTGTTAAGAACGTTAGTTCTTTTTGCCTGTTCCATTTTGCTTTTACAACGCGATAACCATAATTCGCCATCAACTGTGCAGCATTCGGGCAATTAGTTCTGTGTATTTTTATCCCCTCATTAACAGTAACAAAACCAAAAACGTCATCACCAGGTATCGGGTTACAGCAGGCCGCAAGGGTGTAATCTATTTTTTGCAGGTCCTCACCAATTAATAAAATATCCGATTCAGGACCTTTTACCTTGTGTAAGAGTGCGTCAATCTGTTGGTTGTCGCTCTTCTCTGCGCCACGGTTTTCTATTTCCTTTTCGCTGGATAGGTAATCTTTTAAGTCTTTTAGTTCAATTTTCCCTTTTGCAACAGCAATAAATAATTCCTGTGTCGAAGGTAGCTTAAAGAAATAACTTAATTTATTTAAATTATCGGTATTGTAAGTTATTTTCAGCGACTTCATTTTGCGTTCCAGGGTTTCCTTACCAAGCTCTGCAACCTTTCTCTTTTCTTCTTTTAATGAAGACTTGATTTTCGATTTGGCTTTAGCCGTAACAACAATATTCAGCCAATCGTCTTTTGGTGATTGCTTGCTGGATGTAATGATCTCCACCTGGTCACCATTTTGTAGCTTATAAGAAAGTGGGACCAGCTTGTGGTTTACCTTGGCGCCAATACACTTCGCACCTACATCGGTATGGATCTCGAAAGCAAAATCAAGGGCCGTAGCACCCAAAGGCAATTGCAACAAAGCACCTTTAGGTGTAAAAATAAAAATCTCATCCGAAAAGAGGTTCATCTTAAAATCATCCAGAAAATCCAGCGCATTGGCTTCAGGGTTGTTTAGCATTTCCCTTACCTTCATGATCCATTGGTCCAGGCCATTGTCATTGCTCGATTCTTTGTATTTCCAGTGTGCCGCAAATCCTTTTTCCGCAATTTCATTCATACGTTGCGTACGGATTTGTACTTCAACCCATTGTCCTTTAGGCCCCATTACCGTAGTATGCAATGACTCGTATCCGTTTCCTTTTGGTGAGGAGACCCAGTCGCGCAATCGGTCGGGATTGGGCCGGTATAAGTCGGTTACAATGGAATACGCTTTCCAGCAATCAGCCTTTTCATTTTCTGGCGGACTATCCAATATAATCCTGATGGCAAAAAGGTCATACACTTCTTCAAAAGGAATGTTTTTACTTTTCATCTTATGCCAGATGGAATGGATAGACTTCGGCCGACCATAGATGTCTGCCACCAAACCTTGTTCGGCCAGAATCTCTCTTATAGGTTCCACAAACCTCTTGATGAAAAGTGTCCTTTCTGCTTTTTTCTCGTTCAGTTGTGTGGCAATGTATTTGTAAGTATCAGGCTCCAGGTATTTCATGGAAAGATCTTCCAATTCAGATTTAATGGCATACAAACCTAAACGATGCGCTAAAGGAGCATATAAGTAAATGGTTTCAGAAGCGATTTTGAGCTGCTTTTGCCTGGGCATAAAATCCATCGTCCGCATATTATGTAACCTGTCCGCCAGCTTAATCAGAATGACCCTCACATCATCCGCAAGGGTAAGTAGCATTTTTCTGAAATTCTCTGCCTGTAAAGAGCTGTTGTAGTCAAAAACACCTGATATTTTTGTCAGCCCATCTATAATTTTCGCAGTCTTTTTACCAAACTCACGTTCAATATCTTCTAAAGTAATGTCAGTATCTTCTACCACATCATGTAATAAAGCGCATACAATTGAAGTGGTACCTAAACCAATTTCTTCTGCTGCAATCTGTGCTACCGCAATCGGATGATATATATAAGGCTCGCCAGATTTTCTGCGCATATTTTTATGGCTTTCCAGCGCCATATCAAAAGCCTTTCTAATCTCCTTCTTATCACCACGCTGCATTGTTGGCTTACAGGCACGCAAAAGGGCACGGTATCTTTTCAGTATCTCTTGCTTCTCCGCTTCTAAATCAATCACTAATGCGTTCTTCATTGAAATATTTTGTTTTTTCAGTAGTTGTTATTTTTTTCAATTCTAATCAATCTATCCCTATTCTATAGAGGTCAGGGTAGCTGGACCGTATTTTTGTTATTCCCTTAATATAAGTTTTTTTACAAAGATTGAAACTATTATGAACAATAATTCTACCAAATGAATGTTTGTCATATATTGGCATCTGTGGATGCGTAAATTAATCCATGTAACGGGGATTAATAGTTACAGCACCTTTGGTATATATGCCTGGATTTTTTGTATTATTTACATGAAAAATACACCTATTTATGCTGAAATCGGTATATTAGACTATCAATGGAACAAAAATATAAAATTAGCCCTAACTTTGCAGAAGTTATAAATTTATGAATTTTTACAGGTTGTTTATTCCTTTAATTGTCATTATTACAGGCGCTTCGGCTAAAGCGCAGGTAAGCACTGTGCCTGTCAAAATGCCTGTGCTAGGGAAAAACGATACGATAAGAGTTGCAGGGACCAATGATAATGGAGAAATGATCCCATGGATATCCCTTAGAGAAGTAGAGATTTATGGACTAAGGATTTTTAAGTCACCTGCTGAGCAAGCTGCTTATAATCGTTTGCGCTATAATGTAATGAAAGTAATGCCTTATGCGCTATTTGCTAAAAGAAGGTATGAACAACTGGAAAGGGATTTGGCGGTAACAGCGGATAAAAAGGAACAGAAGAAGCTTGTTAAACAATGTGACAAAGAAATTAAGGAGATGTTTAACCGGGAAATTAAAGAACTTACCATTACACAGGGACAAATTTTAACAAAATTGATAGACAGGGAACTGGGCCGTACAACTTATGACATTATTAAGGAAACAAAAGGAGGGGTTACTGCGTTCTTATACCAATCTGTAGCAAGAGTAGTAGGCCATAACCTGAAAAGTACATATAGTCCGGAGGAAGATAGGGATATCGAGTCTATTATCATTTCTTCAGGGTTTTACCAATAATAATATGTCTGACCAATCCAAAAGCGTGCACCAATTTAAGGTGAAATTTATTAATGGAACTGAAAAGAACCTATCCGAATACAAAAATAAAGTATTACTTATTGTTAATATCGCATCAGCGTGTGGCTTCGCACCTCAATTAGGGGAACTGCAAACATTAAGGGAAAAACTAGGGACCGACAATTTTGAAATATTAGGTTTTCCATCAAATGACTTTGGCAGACAGGAGCCTTTGGAGGGAAATGCCATAAATGCTTTTTGCGAAGTAAATTATGGCGTGCAATTTCCCGTTTTTGAAAAGATTATGGTCCGTGGTGAGCACGCACACCCGCTTTTTAAATTTCTTAACCAAAGTTCCACACCGAGATGGAACTTTCATAAATACCTGATCAATAAAGATGGGGAAGTAGTAGATTACTTTTTCCCTTTTACAAAACCGCTTTCTTCGAAGGTAAAGAAGAAAATTCAGCGGCTGTTTTAATGATGAAAATTACATGATGAAGTTAGATATATTGGTACTCGCCGTCCACCCGGACGATGCGGAACTGGGATGTTCCGGAACTATTTTAAAACATATTGCGTTAGGTAAGCGCGTAGGTATTATCGATTTTACCAGGGGTGAACTGGGTACGAGGGGAACAGCGGAAATAAGGGATACTGAAGCTGCGGAATCGGCGAAGATCATGGGGCTGCATGCCCGGGAAAACCTAAGGTTCAGAGATGGTTTTTTTGAAAATAATGAAGCCCATCAACTGGAAGTAGTTAAAATGATTCGCAAATACCAGCCTGAAATTGTATTAACGAATGCATTGCACGACAGACATCCGGACCATGGTAAAGCGGGGGACCTGGCAAATGATGCTTGTTTTTTATCAGGGCTTGTAAAAATAAGTACACAGCTGGATGGCCGGGAACAAACAGCATGGCGACCACGATTGGTGTTGCAATATATCCAGGACCGCTATATTCAGCCAGATATCATTATAGATATTACGCCCCATTTTGAAACTAAAGTAGCGGCTATTAAAGCTTTTAAAACCCAGTTTTTTAATCCTGAACTGGACGAACCAGATACCTATATTTCATCGCCGGAATTTTTTGAAAGTGTAATTGGTCGTGCCCGTGAATTCGGTAAAACTATCGGCGCCACTTATGGAGAAGGCTTTACTTCCCGCAAACTTTTAGGTGTTGACAACCTGTTTAACCTGAGGTAGTTGTTTTTTAATGTTATAAGAACTCCAACAAAAGCCATAATAAACTGTTTTATTTTAAACAGTTTATTATGGCCAATATTTTTTCATCCTTAAAAAATGCTTATACACTTTTTAAAAGTGTAGATTTTCAGAAACTGGAAGCCCTGTCTAAAAAGGTTGATCTGACTAAAATTGTAGATTCAGTTTCGAACCTGGACGAGGTGCAATTACAGGGACTGATGAAAATGATTGGGACACCTCATAAAAAGAAAGAATTGCCACCTATTGAGGGCGATTTTTATCATTTGGGTGAAGAAGCCTTAAAAGATGAAGACAGGGCCTTACAGCTTAAAGTAAGGGCTTTTTTGGAAAAAGAAGTGAAACCTATTGTTAACAAATACTGGTTGAAAGCAGAATTCCCTTTCGAGCTTATCCCTAAAATTGCCGAATTGAATATTTGCGGACTTACCTACCAGGGCTACGGCTGTCCCGGTAAATCTAATCTGATGGAAGGTATGTTGGCTATGGAAATGGCCAGGATAGATACTTCAATGTCTACTTTTTTTGGTGTGCAAAGTGGTCTTGCTATGGGATCCATTTATTTATTGGGCTCCGAGGCCCAGAAACAGCAGTGGTTGCCAGATATGCAACAAATGAAGATAATCGGGGCTTTTGGTTTAACTGAACCGGAGGTGGGCTCAGGAGCAGCAGGAGGTCTGACAACAACAGCCAAAAGAAAAGGTAACAAATGGGTATTGAACGGACAGAAAAAGTGGATTGGCAATGCTACCTTTTCTGATGTTACGATAATCTGGGCCAGGGACCTTGATGACAACCAGGTGAAAGGTTTCCTGGTAAAAAAGGGCGCAAAAGGGTTTGCCGTTGAAAAGATGATGGATAAAATGGCCTTACGTATTGTGCAGAATGGCTTGATTACCTTAACCAACTGCGAGGTTGATGAAGAAGACCGTTTGCAAAATGCAAACTCTTTTAAAGATACGGCAAAGGTATTAAAGATGACCAGGGCGGGTGTAGCCTGGCAGGCTGTTGGCTGTGCCAGGGGAGCATACGAAAGTGCTTTGGCTTATACCCAGACCAGGAAGCAGTTTGGTAAACCGATCGCTTCCTACCAGCTGATTCAAAATCACCTGGTAGAAATGCTATCTAATTTAACCGCAATGCAAACACTTTGTTTCCGGCTTTCCCAGCTTCAGGATCAGGGCTTGTTGACCGATGAGCATGCCTCACTGGCAAAAGTATTCTGTTCTATGCGTACACGGGACGTTGTAAGCAGGGCGCGGGAAGTAATGGGGGGTAACGGTATTTTGCTGGAATATGATGTGGCGCGCTTTGTAGCAGATGCTGAAGCGATTTATTCTTATGAAGGAACAAAAGAGATCAACACCCTTATTGTGGGACGTGCCATTACCGGTTTTTCGGCATTTGTTTAATGTTTATTTAAACGGGTGCTTTTCAATACTTGTATTACCCATTGCTGTTTTTTCGTAAAGTGCAATACAATACTGATTAAACTGCGGATCGAAATTTACTTTGCCCGCATAAAGGTCTTCCGGTACCGGAAGACCTTCTAAAAAGAAATAAACTTTTGTATTGCCGCCCTTGTGGTGTGGCATGAAATTTCCGTATGTTTCCAATTCAGCCACAGTAGTATCTTTTACCGTTACGGCAAAAACATGCTGTATGGGGCCTGTATTGTTATCGTTCCGGTAATGCGCAATTTCTTTAAACCCACCTTTTAAATCATTGACCCCAGGCTGCATAAATGTTCCCTTTACCATCCATACTACCAATACAAGTATCAATATCGCCAGGAAGGTGTTTAGTTTTTTATTACCCATTATAAAGTTGGTAATATACGGTCCATTACAGCCAATCCTTCATCTATGTGCTTTTTCTCTATACACAATGCCGGTCTGAAACGGATAGTCTGGTTGCCACAACCTAAAAACATAACATTGTTTTCCATCCCTTTTTGTATAAAGGCGTCACGCATGGCCTTATTCGCAAAGTCGAAAGCGCACAATAAACCACGGCCACGAACATTGCTCATTTTATCATATTTGTTAGCTAGTTTATGCAGTCCCTCCTGTAAATACTGACCAACAATTTCAGCATTTTCACATAGGTTATCATCGGCTATAATCTGCAGAATTTGTGATGATCTCACCATGTCTACCAGGTTACCTCCCCAGGTAGAGTTGATGCGCGAAGAAACTTTAAAAACGTTATTTTGCACCTGGTCTACTTTATTCCCCACCAATATTCCACATACCTGCATCTTTTTACCAAAGGCGATGATATCCGGACGTGCTTTTTCGCTAAAATGCTGATGGCACCAGAATTTCCCCGTAAGTCCTACGCCAGTTTGTACTTCATCGTAAATCAGAAAAGCATCATGTTCATCAGCAAGTGCTTTTAACTGGATCAAAAATGCCTCACGCAGGTGGTTATCGCCACCTTCAGATTGTACCGGTTCAATTATAATTGCACAAATGTCATCCTTATGATCGGCAAATGCCTGTTTAACCTGTGCTATCGATAGGGCTTCAGTTTCATTAGCTATTTTTAAATTCTCATCCTGAAGCGGAAATTTAACAACTGGAACAGATACCCTTGGCCAATCAAATTTTGCAAACCATTTGGTTTTATCAGGCAAGGTATTGGTTAAGCTTAAGGTATAACCGGTACGGCCATGGAAGGCTTTTTCAAAATGAAGTACCTTAAAACCTCTTTCTTCTTTATATCCTTTAGCAAAGTTCTTTTGAACTTTCCAGTCCATCGCTACCTTTATGGCATTTTCAACTGCAAGGCCGCCACCGGCAATAAAAAAGGCATGGGGCAAATAATCAGGGATTCCATGTTTAGAAAAAGTATCTACAAACTGTGCGTACTGCTGTGTGTATACATCTGAGTTTGATGGGTTAGCCAGGGCCGCCTGTAACAAATTATTTTTGAAAGCCTCATCGTTGATCATCTTAGGATGATTATAACCCAAGGGCACTGAAGCAAAACAAGTGAAGAAATCGAGTAGGGTACGTTTATTTTTTGAATCGTAAATATAAGCCCCCTGACTTTTTTCCATATCATACGTCAAATCAAACCCATCTGCTAAAATGTGTTTGCTAAGTGTTTCGTTTACCTGGTCTGGAGCTACCGTTAGTTCATACATAATTTCTGTTTTTGGTACGCTTCAAATGTAACTAAAACCGCCAAATTAACAAATCCAGGCACTTTTTTTACTTATTCCACAAAATATAGGTTTAAAACGTTTAAAGTATGTTTTTGAAATGAAACCCATTTTGGTCTAACAAATGTTGATGAAATTTTTGACGGTCCGCAGACCAAATTCCATCTTTTTATACAATAAATGTTGTGGTGTGTGTAGTATCTCCTGTCTTTTTGATTGCCTTGATAGATTTCTTATCGTAGATATTTTGTAATTCAACATTTTTCATTTTGTATCATTAGGAATTAATTTCTGTTGATGAAGATAACGACTTCAATTTGCTCAAATAATTTGTCTAAGTTTGAGTAATCTAACACATACATGAAGAAAAAAATATTACTGTTAGCGCTACTCGGATTATCTAAGTTAACCAACGCACAGGAAGCCAAAGTCGAAAAATCTATATTCGGTGTTCAAACCGGAGTTCTGGGGCTTTGGGTCAATAATGAAAGCAGGCTCGCAGATAAATTTGTATTAAGAACAGAATTGGGCTTCGATGCTGGATTTTGGGCCAACAGCTTTTACGATCAGACCGGATTTTTAATGGCTCCTGTATTAATAGTCGAGCCAAAGTATTACTACAACATGGCCAAACGCCTGGCAAAAGGAAGAAATATTTCTGACAATGCTGCCAACTACTTATCGATAAAAACAAGCTATCATCCGGATTGGTTTGTGGTATCAAACTACGACAATATCAATGTAATCAGCGATATTTCTGTAATACCAAGCTGGGGCATCAGAAGAAACCTGGGTAAACATTTCAACTATGAATTGGGACTGGGACTTGGGGTGCGCTATATTTTTGCAAAACAAGCCGGATACTCAGAAAATGAGATTAGCCTGGCAGATAACACAAGTTTTAAAATAGGTTATAAGTTTTAGCCCCGGCTAGAACTTATAACAGGTCCTTTCCAGATTTACGCTGAGTACTTCCGCTATTCCCTATAATTTTCTTGCTCTGCTGAATGGAACCTGTATATTACAAAATATTTATATAAATTGCTGTTATTAGAAAATAGGTAATACACTAAAGTTCCGGCAGGCAATTAATTTTATAGAAATATGAGTAATCCTAAAATAAAGGTGGTTTTTTCTGACGTTGGTGGAGTATTGTTAAACAATGGCTGGGGACATGAATCACGGCAGGATGCTGCCCAAAAGTTTGGGCTTAATTATGAGGAAATGGATGTCCTGCATGATTTCATTTTTAATGTTTATGAAATTGGAAAGATTTCATTGGACGATTACCTGGATACTGTGGTGTTTAACCATCCCAGGGATTTTACTAAAGCAGACTTTAAGTCTTTCATGTTTGACCAGTCTGTAGAATTACCGGGTTTGCTTCAATGGTTCAGAGAATGGAAAAGAAGCTGTGGTGTAAGGGTGATTTCTATAAATAATGAAGGTAGGGAATTAAACAATCACCGGATTAAAAAATTCGGCCTGCATGATTGTTTCGATGCCTTTATCTCCTCCTGTGAAGTAGGTATGCGTAAACCTGATCCGGGGATTTTTTCTTTAGCCATGGGAATAGCTCAGGTTTCGCCCGAAGAATGTATCTATTTTGATGACCGGTTGATGCTGGTACAGACAGCGCAAAAACTCGGAATCCGCAGTTATCATCACCAGGATTTTTTAGCCACCAAAAGTATACTGGAGCAGTTAAGATCTTAACTGTCCAGTTATTCAATGTATAAGATGTTAAAATATCGGCCAGCGACTAATGTTCAGGGGCAATTTATACTATACCCTGTGCAATCATAGCATCCGCCACCTTAACAAATCCCGCAATGTTAGCGCCTTTTCCATAGTTGATATAACCATCTTTTTCGGTGCCGTATTTAACGCAGGCATGATGGATCTGCTCAATGATCAGCTTTAATTTATCATCTATTTTTTCGCGGCCCCATGAATAGCGAAGCGAATTCTGTGACATTTCCAATCCAGAAACAGCAACACCACCCGCATTGGCAGCCTTGCCCGGAGCATATAAAATTTTGGCCTTTTCAAAAACATGTATCGCCGCTGGTGTCGACGGCATATTAGCTCCTTCAGCAACACAGAAACAGCCATTTTGTGTCAGCAATAAAGCATCGGCCTCATCGAGCTCATTTTGGGTAGCATTGGGAAATGCTACGTCACATTTTACGCCCCATGGTTTCTGACCTGCAAAAAAATCACAGTTATAATGTGCTGCATATTCTTTTATCCTTCCCCGGCGACTATTTTTAAGGTTCATAATAAAGGCTAGTTTTTCCGTATCAATTCCTGCCGGATCATAGATGTAACCTTCAGAATCTGAAATGGTCAGTACCTTGGCACCCACCTCAATGCATTTTTCTACCGTATATTGGGCCACATTTCCCGATCCGGAAACGATGACATTTTTGCCCTTTAATGAATCGCCCCGTAACTTCAACATCTCTTCTACAAAGTAAACTACTCCATAGCCTGTTGCCTCTGGTCTGATTAAACTGCCGCCCCATTCAGGTCCTTTACCGGTTAATACACCCGTAAACTCACCACTTATGCGTTTGTACTGACCAAACAAATAGCCGATTTCCCTGGCACCAACACCAATGTCTCCCGCCGGAACATCCATATCTGCACCCACGTATTTGTACAGTTCGGTCATAAAACTCTGGCAGAACTTCATTACTTCCGCATCTGATTTGCCCTTAGGATCAAAGTCAGAACCACCTTTTCCTCCACCCATAGGCAAACCCGTTAAGCTATTTTTAAAAACTTGCTCAAAAGCGAGGAACTTCAGTACACTTAAATTTACAGAAGGGTGGAAGCGCAAGCCTCCTTTATATGGGCCGATAGCACTGTTCATTTGCACCCTGAAGCCGCGGTTAACCTCCACTTCGCCTTTGTCATTTAACCAGGGCACTCTAAATATGATCACCCTTTCCGGTTCTGCAATGCGTTCTAAAATTTTATGGATCTTATATTTTTGATTTTCTTCACTAAACGGAATAATTGATTCTGCTACTTCAAATACGGCTTGTAAAAACTCTGGTTCGTGTGCATTCCGGAGTTCAAGTTTGGTCATGAACTCATTCATCAAATTATTCATTGCTCGTTTAGATTTTAGGTTTTTTTATTATCTGTCCGCTAAAAATAGCTTTTTTTTAAAAATAACAGGTATAAAAAGCATTTTTTATAATAAAAACTTAAAAATGATGTGAAATCCTTATTTGTGAGCCTTGAAGTTTATTTTAAACCTGGTGCCTTTACCAACCTCACTTTCAACGCTTACTTTACCACCCATGGCCTCTATTTGATTTTTCGTAATGAACAGTCCTATTCCACGCGCATCTTTATTAGTGTGAAAGGTTTTATACATCCCGAATATTTTATCTCTGTTTGCCTCTAAATCAATACCCATACCGTTATCCTCGATACTTAGTGCAACCTGGTTTCCTTCAGTTTCGGCACGGAGTATAATAACTGGTTTTCGTTCAGGTGAGTGATACTTAATGGCATTGGTTAAAAAATTAAGCAGAATGCTATCCAGATATGCGGGTACGGCATCAATCAGGAATTCGTTTGTTACTTCATTAATACATACCGCATCTGCGGCTTTTAATAAAGCCTCAACATTACCAATCGCTCCAGTTATAGCTTTATTAAGGTTAATACCAGTCAGATTTTCAGATAGCGTAGTATTAACAGCAACAACTTCGTTCAAGTGTCCTATCGTTTCCTGAAGGTTGGATGCCGCATGGCGGAACATTTTAAGAAGTTCCTGCCTCGACTGCTCATCAACATCCGTTTCTATAAAGTTTAGGAGCATAGTGAGGTTGCCCGAATGCGAGCGGAGGTTATGGGAAACAATATGGGCAAAGTTAAGTAAACGCCTGTTCTGATCACTGGTTACATCCAGTACAGATTTTATTTCGTATTCTGCAGCCTTAACCTTACTGATGTCGGTAATTTGAGAAATAAAATGTAGGGGTTCCCCATTACTATTCTTTACAATTGATACAGCCAGGATAACCCATACAATGTGGCCCTTCTTGTGGAAATACCTTTTCTCCATCTGATAAGAGTCCCGTAGTCCGCCTATCACCTCGGTTAAAAGATCCAGGTCCTTATTCAAGTCCTCGGGATGGGTAATGTCCTGGAAAGTGAGCCTTAGCAGTTCTGACGGGTGATATCCCAGTATGTTAAACAGACTACGATTAATGCGTAGCCACTTACCCTGCAAGCTTACGATAGCCATGCCTATTGCAGCATGTTCAAAAGCACGTCTGAACCGCTCTTCACTGAGCTTCAATTTTTCGTTTAAATGAGCATGCGCTTTTATAAGGTCATTGGTGTGAAGGGTTGGTTTTTGTACTTGCCCTGCAGTATGACCAACTTGTTTAATTGCAATAATAACCCCTGAGGGTATTCCTTCCTCATCTTTAAAGACCATTCCGGTACATATGGTTTGCAGGATGGATCCATTTTGATGTTTATAATCAATAGGATATTGAGCAAAAGGGTCAAAATCCCTACCGTCCAGGTTATTTACAATTTCATCAAAGTGCTCTTTAGTGAGGATGTCTTCAATACCTAAAAACTCATGCGTGTAGTCATAACCCAATTGCTGTTTCCAGCCGGGGTTTATCCAGATATCTTTAGTGTTTCCTAAGCTGCAATAAAACAATCCTTTCGGAGATGTTTCCAGAATGAAATCAAAAAGATTACTATTCATTTTTATCAATTGATAAAAATCATTTTTTAGCCTGTCCATAAAGTAGTCCTATCCCTTTTCACTGCTAATAGGGCAAGCAATGTTTAATATAATATACGAATTAATCATGATTAAGTACTAATATTTATTTATTTTCCTTTAATCCAATTCTTTATGCGTTTAAAAAAGTCCTTTTTTAGAGGTTTAGGTTTACCATCATGGGTTATTTGAAAATTGTAATTATGCTGAAGCTGAGCGGCATATTCCTGCAATGGCCCTTCTTTCTTTAATGCTTCAATAAAATAAGGCGCTTTGTCGTTTAAAGTTGCATTAAGTGAAATTGTGGAATATGCACTGCTAGTCGCAGAATCATCATTTTCATTGTTAGCCTGATTTCCATTTTCAGAAAAAAGATCAATATGATAAATTTCAGGATTTAGCTTTTTTAATCTTTTCGTTCCCTTTCTTTCATTTCTCCAGGGATGCTCATTGGGAAGCAATTGTTTCTTTAGAAATTCCTTATTCCACAAAGTTACCTGGTGGGACATCAGAAAACCACTTTTTTCATTGTCGAGTTTACTAATGTTGAGACCGTTCAAAAATGTTTCACCTTTAATTGTACTGAATACAGAAGAAGAATTGAGCTTTACCTGTTTCCATTTGTTCTGGATAGCCAACTCGATCAGTCTGGATAGTGCTGATTGATCAACCGCTTTGCTCAGCCACATGTCTTCCTGAAAATAAATGATATAATCTTCTTCAATCTGATCAAGAAGCGTTGACAACCGGTTGCTCCATTGGCCTTTGCCAGATTTGATATTCTCGAAATTTTTGAAGTTTACCGGGATTTCTTCCGTTGCAAAGTAACATTTAACAGCAGCATTGGACACCCAGTATTTCGAGAAGAAGAAATTGAACCCCTGATATAATAATTTATATCTGTCACAACTGTGGACAATTAGTGCTACTTTATGTTTACTCATACTTCTTCCGGTCTACGCGCTGCGAATTGAGCACCAAAGATATTCATTTAATGGGGGATTTCTTAAAAATGAAACTTGTCCTTCATACCTATCAAACCTAATAAGCCACCTGTATGTAAAGCCACAATCTTATCGGTAGGTTTAAAATATTGTTCCGAAATCAGTTGATCAATGGCATAAAACATTTTTCCCGTATACACAGGATCTATCAGCATGCCTTCGGTTGCGATAAATTTTTTGATGAAATCGATTAGAACGGGGCTCGTCTTTGCATACCCGCCAAAATGATATTGGGTATGTAACTGCATTTGTTCTGTACTTCCCGTATATCCGGCAATTTCTTCGGCGATAAAATCCCCTCCTTTTAGTACAGGAATAACGTGGAGTATGGTTTTTAGCTTTCGCTGATGAATACCGGCCAATAAGCCAGCGGCGGTAGTACCTGTACCTGCGGCACAAAACAGATGGTCAATATCTTCCGGAAGTTCGGCTATAATCTCCGCACAGCCTTTTACCGCCTCGGGGCCGGCGCCTCCCTCATCTACAAATAAAGCCTGCTGATCAATAGCAAAATGACTGTCAAACAAATCCTTTTTATGCTTATAACTTAACCTGTCTGTAAAAATCAAATTCATGCCAAATAGCCTGCATAACATCAGCATTTCATTATTTATACATTCTGCGGCATCACCTCTAACAAATGCCGTACTTTTTAAGCCTTTTCTGGAACAAGCAGCAGCCGTAGCCACAAGGTGGTTAGAGTAGGCACCCCCAAAGGTTACCAAATGGTTTTTTTGCAGCACATCAGCTTCTGCCAAAATATATTTTAGCTTGCGCCATTTGTTCCCTGATATGTAAGGATCAATTAAATCATCTCTTTTTACCAGGACCTGATGTGATGTAAAACCTTTTAATTGCTGTAGCGGACTATCTATATCTGTAAACATCAGTGCAAATATAGATGCCTTTATCTTGCAATTATTGTTTAAAATAAATCTTTTTAAGAAGGTAGGGGAAGAAGTTAAGGATGATTTTAACGTTTTGAGTAAAATTTTTCATAAGCGTAAGTTTGTGTTTTTCATTAACTATGAAGTTGTTAAGCACTATAACTTTGCCATTGGCCGGGTAGCTCTGTAACGTCTTCATAATCGGTTTTTATAGGTATGCGGTGTAACCGAACAAAAAGCAGACCAATTTCTTTTTAAATATGTAATTGTTAAAGATTAGTTTTGTAGGATGGAAAACAGGCATAAGGAAGACAGTTACACAGGGGCGGAGTTAGAGGAACAGGATTTATACGAGCATTTCAATATTGTTGTGGATAAAGGACAGTCTTTGCTACGCGTAGACAAGTTTTTAATGCAGCGTATGGAAAATGCGTCGCGCAACCGTATACAAAATGCGATAGACGCAGGAAATGTACTGGTAAATCAGAAAACGGTTAAACCGAGTTACAAAGTAAAGCCTTCTGATGAGATTTCAATTGTATTTCCGCATCCTCCAAGAGATACCGAAGTTTACCCTGAAGATATTCCTCTAGATATAGTGTATGAAGATGAAGACTTGTTGGTGGTGAACAAGGTTGCAGGAATGGTAGTACACCCAGGCTTCAACAACTATACAGGTACATTGGTAAATGCACTCGCTTTTCATTTTGAACAATTGCCGCAGCTGCCAGGTAATGAAGGTCGCCCGGGCCTGGTACATCGTATCGATAAGGATACGTCAGGACTTTTGCTGATCAGTAAGAACGAGATGACCATGACGAAGTTGGCCAAGCAATTTTTCGATCATACCATTACCCGTAAATATGTAGCGCTGGCCTGGGGTGATATCGAGCATGACGGTACCGTAACAGGGTATATTGGTCGTAGTGCGAAGAACAGGATTGTGATGGATGTATATGATGATGAAGAAAAAGGTAAGTGGTCGGTAACACATTATAGTGTGTTAGAACGTTTAGGTTATGTAACCTTAATCAGTTGTCAGCTTGAGACTGGCCGTACACATCAAATCAGAGCGCATATGCAGCATATCGGACACCCTTTATTTAACGATGCCAATTACGGCGGAGATAAAATTTTAAAAGGCACAACCTTTACTAAATATAAGCAGTTTGTACAAAATTGCTTTCAGCTACTGCCCCGTCAGGCACTTCATGCACAAACTTTAGGATTTATTCATCCAAGGACTAAAAAGTATATGGAATTTGAAGCACCTTTGCCTTCCGATTTCGATTCAGCATTGAATAAATGGAGAAATTACATTGTACAACCGTCCTAAAGCCTTGTCAAAATAAATGCAGCACGAATATATTTTACATAATGATGAGTTTGTCATCAGTAATCACCCGATCCTGACGGCCGCTAACCGTGGATTTAAATACGGCGATGGACTCTTTGAGACGATGCGCATGTGTAATGGCAAGTTAAAATTTGCCGAGCTGCATGCGGATAGATTAAGAGGAGGAATGAAAGCCCTGAAAATAGATGGTAGTACTTTGCTTGATGAATACTTTTTAAAACAGAAAACTGCCGAACTTTGTAAAAAAAATAAATTAAAGGACAATGTCCGTTTCAGGCTTTCGGTTTATCGGGCAGGTGATGGATTGTATACTCCAAACAGTAATAAATTTGGTTATGTCTTAGAATCTTCGGCCCTCGAAGAGGATAATTATGAATTGAATAAAAAAGGGCTCATTATTGATGTTTTTGACGAACTGACCAAGCCTGTAAATAGTTTGTCTAACTATAAAACCAGCAACTCTTTATTGTATGTAATGGCTGGCCTGTATAAAAAGCAGCACAGACTGGACGATGCTTTTATTTTGAACCAGCAAGGTTTCTTGTGCGAAAGTATCAGCTCGAACATCTTTGTGGTTTATGATAAAAAGATTTATACCCCGGCCCTATCTGAAGGTTGTGTGGCCGGCGTTATGCGCAACGTGGTGATGGGCATGGCAAGAGCTCACGATATTGCTGTGATCGAAGCTCAAATTAACCCCGAGATACTCAAAGCTGCCGAAGAGGTATTTATTACCAACGCCATTAGTGGTATCCGCTGGGTTATGGGCTATGGCCGCAAACGCTATTTTAATGAAATTACGAAGCTGTTGAGCGCTAAGTTGAATACCTTATAGTCTCATACCCCTTAAAAATTCATCGACCTGCATGCGCTTTTTACCTTCGTACTGTAGGTCGGTAAACTTAATAAAGCCATCTTTTGCGACAAACTTTAAATAGGTCTTTCCGTCCGATAAAAAAGCACCAGGTGCTAAACCTGTTTCCTTTTCTTCCAGCTCAGCTTTAAAAACCTTAAGGGTTTTTTCGTTTAGCTTTGTAAAAGCAGTGGGGTATGGGCTTAAGCCACGGATTAAGTTATAAATTGACCGGGCAGACTGGTTCCAGTCAATCAGACAATGCTCTTTAAATATTTTGGGTGCATGTTTAAGTTCTTCGCTTTGCGGTTGTGGCTGTTCCGTGTAATTGCCTTCAGCAATCGCCTGTACGGTTTTTACCAGTAAGCCTGCGCCAACATTCATCAACTTGTCATGCAGGTCACCTGCAGTATCATCATCGGCAATAGTTACGCTTTCTGAAAAGATCACATCACCGGTATCTATTTCATGTTTTAAAAAGAACGTGGTAACTCCACTTTCCTTTTCGCCGTTAATAATGGCATGGTTGATAGGGGCTGCGCCACGGTATTGAGGTAATAATGAAGCATGCAGGTTTATGGTTCCCTTAGCTGGCATGTCCCATACCATTTCGGGCAGCATCCTAAAAGCCACAACAACCTGTAGATCGGCTTGTAAGGCCTTTAATTCGTCAATAAATTCAGGATCTTTCAGCTTTAACGGCTGCAATACTTTTAAACCTTTAGCAACAGCATATTGTTTTACGGCACTTTCCTGAAGTTTTTGTCCGCGTCCTGCTGGTTTATCGGCGGCGGTCACTACACCTACTACTTCAAATCCTGCTTCAACAAGCGCATTTAACGAAGCAACGGCAAAATCGGGGGTTCCCATAAAAACTATTTTCATCATTGTATGTTTATTTTTAACGGTTATGAAGCTATCATAAGCAGGTACATTGCTGTTTGTAAACGATATGCTTATGATGGTTTCATTGACTGATGTTTATGTGTAACGGTAATTGAACTTTAAGAGCTGAGTCACAAAATAACTAAAAATTTAACGGATATTTTATTCAATATATATGACTCAAGTCTTAGATGAGCTAAAAGAAAGTGGACTGGTTTACTTAACCGATAGCCAGCCAGGTATATACAGAAAGGGTAAGCCCGGAAAGTTTTATTATATAGATAGGGATGGTAAACGGATAAATGATGGTAAGCAATTGGATCGAATTAAAGCCCTGGTCTTACCACCTGCCTGGACCAATGTCTGGATTGCACCTAGGAAAAATGCACATTTACAAGCTACTGGTGTTGATGTCGCAGGAAGAAAGCAATACAGGTACCATAACGAATGGACATCCCGCAGGTCAGACAGTAAATACTTCAGGCTACTCGAATTTGGTAAGGTTTTACCCCATGCCCGCAGGGCAATTGCTAAAGATTTGAGGCGAAAAGAGCTCGATGAACGAAAAGTGTTGGCAATTTGCGTACAGCTCATGCAAAAGACTTTAATACGCGTAGGAAATGAAGCCTATAAACAGCTTTATGGAAGCTATGGCTTAAGTACACTAAAAGATAAGCATGTAAAGATCAATGGCCATAAAATGATGTTGAGCTTTGTTGGTAAAAAAGGGGTAAAACATGAAGTTGTACTGAATGACAAAACCCTGGCCAGGTTGGTCAAAAAGTGTAGGGATATTCCTGGACAGGATCTTTTTCAGTTTTATAAAAATGGTACTGACCACCGTCCGATTGATTCAGGAAGGATAAACAACTATATTAAAGAAATTACGGGGGGCGATTTTACCGCCAAAGATTTCCGTACCTGGGGAGGTACACTGGAAGCTTTAAGACAGCTCGCACTTTGTCAGGATACTTCCGAAGACAATAAATCTAAAAAGAAGGTTGTTGTTGAGGTGCTCGACTGTGTAGCTGGCAAGCTCGGCAACACAAGGGCCGTTTGCAAAAGCTCATATGTATATCCTTTCTTGCTACAGACTTTTGAAGACGATCAGTTAGGGAAATATCTGAAAAATATCAGCACAGACCAGTTAAATACCATTAAAGCATTAGAAAATGATGAAAAGGTACTTATGCAGTTTCTGCGGGCTTCACAAAAGCTAAAAAAATAGCAACAAGAAAGAGGGCCTGAACTTGCTGTAGCTCAGGCCCTCTTTCTTATTCTTTAGGTGCTTTTTTAACAGGATGTACCGGCTGTTCGCTTTCTTCCCTTTTTTTTGCAGGGTTTTTGAAATGTGCATCCTCACGGTTATAATCTTCGTCTTCCGCTTTCTTTACAGCTTTATCGCCGGTAGGGACTTTATCCTTAGGAATGTCTTCCCTATAATTACTTCCGGGGTTTTCATTTTTCTTTTTGGGCTCGCGTTTCATCATCTTATATCCTTAGGTTAAAGAGGCTGTACCAATAATGTGTTTGTTAGGATGACGTCTCAACCCGATTATGATACACCTACTATGGATATAACAAATATTTTTTGCGCATTGTTTTATACTTGCTCAATCCAGGCTCCCAGCTTGCCCTGATCTCTTTTTCAGATTTGCCGGCAACGATCTGTTTCCTGAAATCTGCAACACCGATCAGTCTTTCAATTGTGCCCATTTCTTTACTCAGACTGGAGTTAAAGAAGTCGGCTTTATTAGGTGAGTTTCGGTACAGTTCTATCATCCATGCCAGGTTAATCTGTTTGGTTTTCCTGAAGTTATTGGTGTCGTAGTTTCTCAGATCTAAACCATAACAAACCTGGTTCATAAATAACGGACTTTCAGACATACCTTTAAGGCTTACCGGGGTAAAAGAAAACCCGTATTTGCCTTTCAATGCAGGGGCACCCACAATGGTAAAAGGGAATTGGGTACCACGACCATAGTTCAGATAAGTTCCTTCAAATAAACATGTGGTTGGATACAACAAAATTGACTGTGGTGTATTTAAGTTCGGCGACGGGTTTACCGGTAACTCATAAGGTGTATCGTGTGTGTAGTTGGCTACTTTAATAATTTTAATCTTACATTTTAACTTATTGTCCAGCCAGTTCTCACCGTTTAACATTTGAGCATATTCACCAACTGTTAGTCCATGTACGGCAGGGATTGGTTTTAAGCCAATGCCTGATTTAAACTGAGGGTCTAATATCGGACCGTCGATGTAAAAACCATTAGGGTTTGGCCTGTCCAGTATCAATACTTCCTTTTTGTTGGCCGCGCAGGCTTCCATTACATGCTGTAAAGTGTTGATATAAGTATAAAAACGTACGCCCACATCCTGTATGTCGAATACCATCACATCTACATCTGCCAGTTGCGCTTTAGTAGGTGTTGAATTTTTGCCGTATAAAGAGATGGCTTTGATGCCCGTTTTGGTGTCAATTTCATCATCCACGTGGGTTCCGTTACTGGCATTACCTCTAAAACCATGTTCCGGGCCAAATATTTTAACAATGTTTACACCTAACTTCAACAAGCTGTCCACAGTAGTCTCTTTTCCGATGATCGAAGTTGGGTTTACCACCATACCCACACGTTTGCCCTTTAGGTAAGGAACGTACAAATCCGTCTGTTCAGCACCTGTAAGCAAGCGCTCGTCTCTGGGCTTGTCAATGTTTTCGGCCTTAACCTTGTAAGGGTTTGGCACAGCTGGATTAAAAGCTATCGTTGTTGAAGGACTGCAGGCCTGAAGTAAGGTTGCGATTAAAACTGTATTTAAAATACGTGTTAGGGATTGTATCATCAGGGATTTAGCTAAGAAGTACCATTTATCTATCAGGATAAAGGTAACAAAAATTCCAAAATTGCCTTACTAAGCCTGATTTATTGAGCTTGCTTCTGGCGTTGTTTTGTCCGCTCTATTCTCATATAGCATAAATAGCAGATGGTAAGTAATAGTGAAGAGGAGGGTAGGAAATCAAATTTTGAGTCTCCTGTTTTATCTAAAATCTCAAATGTCAGTGTAACCAAAAAGATCAGCGTACTGATTACAATTAGTATATCGAGAGGTCGATTCTTTTTCATGTTTAACACTTTTATAGCAAGTTAATTATAAAATGGCTAAAATCAAATATTTAATTTTCATTTAGTTTATACAAAGGGTGTTTGCTAAGTTTTTAAAAATCTTTACTTAAAAAGTTGCACTTTTACACCATAATATCATTGGAAAAAAGAGACAAATGAATATTTTTTCTCAGTTACAATTTATTGCAAAAGGTTGAATACAGAATATTTCATAGCAGGGCGTATCGCCATAAAATCGGAGCGTACTTTTTCTAAGCTGATTGTCCGGATCGCAATCGCAGGAGTGATGCTCAGTCTTGCAGTGATGATGCTTTCAGTCGCCATTATAAAAGGCTTCAAAACAGAAATACAGGAAAAGGTAAGAGGGTATATCGGTGATGTCCGGGTATTTAAATACGGCATTAACAACTCCTTTGAACTCACACCTTTTGTTCCCGGAAAAGAAACCCTTACTAAGCTTAAAAACAATCCTGAGGTAGAGTTTTTTCAGCCCTATGCCACTAAACCAGCTATTATTTCAGCAAATAATGAAGTCGAAGGTATTAACTTCAAGGGAATAGATAAGACGTTTAACTGGGATTATATCCGCAAGCATTTGGTAAGCGGTACAGTGATGGATTTTGCTGATAGTGCCAAAGCAACCAGGCAGATACTCATTTCGCAGTTTACGGCAAACAGGCTGAAACTAAAGGTCGGTGATGACTTTATTATGTATTTCGTTCAAAATCCACCGCGAAAACGTCCTTTTAAAATTGTCGGTATTTATGATATTGGCGTGGAGGAAATAGATAAGGGCTTTGTGATCGGAGATTTGAATATCATCCGCAGGCTGAACAATTGGAAGCCAAATGAAGTAGGAGGAATAGAAATAAGGATCAAAGATTTTTCTAAACTGAAAGTGGTTTCAGATGGTATTTACCAGGATATGGAGCTAAACTTAAAATCTGAATCGGTGGCCGACTACTTTCCTGCCATTTTTACCTGGTTATCGCTCCTCGATGTCAATACTAAAGTATTGCTGATTTTAATGATGATTGTAGGGGTGATCAATATGGTTACGGCTTTGCTGATCATGATCCTCGAACGTACAAACATGATCGGTATACTGAAGGCCTTTGGCATGTCAGACTATAGTGTCATGAAGATCTTTCTTTACAATGCGGCCTACCTGGTCGGATTAGGCCTGCTACTGGGAAATATATTGGGCCTCGGACTAGGCTTTTTACAGCAATACACACATATTTATAAGTTAGATCAAACTTCTTACTACTTGTCTTATGTGCCTATAGAAATCCATTTTGTGGATGTACTATTGCTTAACCTGGCCACGATGATCATTTGTGTAGTAGTACTGATCCTACCTTCCATGTTGGTCAGCAGGATCAGTCCTTTAAAAGCGATCAGGTTTAAGTAATATACTGCATCATAGATTACTTATGACGGATTATTTTGCATTTTTTACATAGGTATTCAGCCAGGAGTTCATCTCCCAAAGCATGTGCAGCAGATTTTCTTTACCTGCATAGCTATGCGACTCATAAGGTAGGAATACAAAACGGGTAGTACCTCCAAATCCTTTAACCGCATTAAACAACCGCTCACTATTGATAGGGAAGGTACCAGGGTTGTTGTCCGAATCACCATGGATCAGTAACAAAGGTGTTTTGATTTTGTTGGCATAGCTAAACGGGCTCATCTCATAATATAGTTGTGGCGCATCCCAATAAGTGCGCTCTTCATTCTGAAAACCGAAAGGTGTCAGCGTTCTATTGTAAGCCCCGCTGCGGGCAATGCCGGCTTTAAAGAGGTTGGTATGTGCCAATAAATTCGCGGTCATAAATGCCCCATAACTATGGCCTCCAACAGCCACGCGGTTCCGGTCACCTACACCCAGTTCTGCCAGTTTATTAATAGCCGCTTCTGCATTTAGCTTTAACTGGTTAACAAAAGTATCGTTAGGCTTTTTATCGTCTACAGCTACAATAGGCATTTCTGCATTGTCGAGTACCGCATATCCCTGGGTTACCCAATAAATAGGGGAAGCCCAGCTGATCGTAATAAAGCGGTCTTTAGAACCCCTGATTTGGGCTGCATCAGCAGCAGAGTTAAACTCGCGCGGATAAGCCCAGATCAATACCGGCAACGGGCCGTCCTTGGCCTTGTCATAGCCTTTTGGTAAATATAAATTCCCTGTTAAATCAATACCATCGGCACGTTTATAAGTGATCTTCTCCTTAGCAACGCCGTCTAACTGCGGATAGGGATTGGCAAAGTCTGTAATCTTCCGATCGGCAATCCTTAACATCAGGTTCTTGATAAAGTAATTTGGCACATCCTTCTGTGATTCCTTACGGGTCAATAAAACCAGTTTGTTCGCATCCAGTACATCCACCACTACCTCAAATGTACCTTCGGCACTTCGCCAGATGATCTCGTTCTTTTTGGTTCCGAGGTCAAAACGGGCCAGGAAGGGCAGGTCGCCTTTTTCCGAAGAACCTGTAGTATTGTTCATCAGGATCTGGGTACCATTGTTAAGCAGCTGGATCACTTGTCGGCCATATTTATTTTTTGTTGTAACAGGCTCTCCCGGATCGTTATAAGCGTCTGTCTGGTTTCGCTCGTATAAGGTTTCCAAACTACCCGTAGTAGGGTTGTAGCGGCTCACTTTAAGCTTTTGTTTGCTGCGCAGGCCTTCCTCTACCAAAGCCAGTGTAGCATCGCCCCATGATGTTCCCCTATAGCGTGTTTGGGTTTTGAACAGTTCTCTTTCTTCACCATTAAACGGTGCTTTTAATTCATAAACAGCATCATGAAAATCCACTTGTTTTTTGATCAATCCACTGTCAAGTGGTTTGGCCCAAACGATTGTTGCGGCCTCGTCATCACGCCAGTCGAAACCACGTGGCAAATTCTGCACATTGTCATAGCCCGAAGGTGTGCCCTCACTTGATGGAAGCTGCGCAATGGTTTTAACCACTTTACCATTTAAATCTGTAATGTTCAGTGTTGAAGGGAAGCCATTGGCCGAAACGAGGTAAGAAAATGGTTTTTTTAGCGTTCTGATCAATAGGTAACTTTTATCCGGTGAAGGCCTTACACTCGCATAAATTGCCGGTTTACCGATAGCAGTTTCTATTCCATTTGTATTTTTTACCAGTTGCGATGTGGCAAAGAATTCGAACAATTGTTCATCATATGGTGATTTGATCAAATCCTGGTAGGTCACACTTGGAGCTGCCTTACCCAGGTTTTGCTGTATGGTTGGCCCCTGTGGCATTAAAGGTTTTTGCGGTGCCGAACTGGCCGGTTTGGCCGCAACCCGATATAGGAGGGTATTGTTGTTTAACCAGGTGATGCCACTTCCCAATACTGTATTTAAGGGGTATTTGTTAATCTTAGTAGCTCTCGCAGTAGCAATATCCAACAGGTAAAGGTCTACACCTTTGCGGGTGGTATGCGTAAAAGAGATTTTCTTCTCGTCCGGGCTCCAGCTAATGTTTCCTGCATATAAGGGGCTTGGTAGTCCCGTCACCGCCTTATTTAAACCCGATTTAATATTTTTAAGGTTGAGGCTGTTGATATAGGTTTGCCTGCTTGGCGAATAATTATAAGGGTTTATCCGCAGACCTGCAATCCGGTATTCGGGCATGGCCAGCTCTTCTACCGAAGGGTAGGAGTTGCGCCCGCTTAATAACATCCATTCGGCCTTACTATCGATACTCACCCCGGGTGTGGGTTTTGCCAGCAGTAGGTCGGCTATTTCTTTAGGAGGTGTTTGGTAATTTACAGCATCCTGTGCATACAAGCCAATACTGCTTGTAAAGAATAATAAGTTAAGTACAAGTTTTTTCATCTTAATCCAGAAATTAGAATCAATAAACTTACGGATAGTTTGCGCTTTAAATGCCTTGTTTATATCAAAATATTGATACAAACAAGGCGAAGAATTTAAATGGTACGAATTGGACTACCCGTCCATTGCGTGCCGCTCGCTAGTTTTTCACCCTTCATCACCAGCGATAAAGGCTCTAATTTTACATCATCACCAATTTCACTATCGTACAGGATAATTGATCTGGATCCAATGCTGCATCTTGCGCCGATTTTTACTGTTCCCACCTTCATTACCCGGTCTTCGAACAGGTGTGTCTGTGGGCCGCAGTCTTCATTAAGTGCGGTATCGTCACCAATACTTACCATGTCTTGCTCGGTAATATCAGTAGTGTTTAACCATACCCGCTTACCGAATTTTACACCAAACAGGCGAAGCATCATCGGTAAAAAGGGTGTTCCTTTCATATACTCCAGGAAAAATGGTACCGCCAGGGCCTCATACGTAGTTGTATTGGCCTCACTTCTCCATACTTTATGTGTCCACATCGGGTTTTGCTCTTCCTTAAATCTCCCTACCGAAGTCCATTTTAACAGCAAAGTAACTAACATTGCCGGTAAGCCCATGTAATACAGATAATAGAACGGCAGTTTGGGCATTTCTTTAAGTATTTGCAATAGACTGCGGTCCTTAACCAGGTCATGACAATAAGCAATAAACAGTACGCTGCAACAAATGATTACTGTTTCCGGTAAAAGAATCCTTAAGCCCTCAATTATGAACCGGGCTGTTCTCCTGCCGGCCGAAGGGTGCGTCGTTAAAGATGCAGGGTAATCGCCACTGCTTTGTCGCTTCGGTAAAGAAATCGCAGGGGAGCCAAACCAGTCTTTAGCTGGTGTGGTTTGTAATTGTTCCGCAGTAGGAGAGGTCGACAACACCCCGATCAGCATATCGTCATCTAACTTGTATCCCTGGGGTATCAATGCGCTGTTTCCCACAAAGCTGCGGTTACCTACATAGGTCTTGTCCAGAATTAGCTGCTGGGCACGTATATCTTCTTCCCCGAGTGTCACGGCATCCGCAATAAAAGATTCATCACCAATTTCCAGCATCGTATGCGTCACATTGCTGGCGGTTGAAATTTCCGTGTTCTTACCAATCTTAGCACCAAGCATCCTGAAAAATGCTGATACATATACAGAAGCGAACAAAGGATGTAATACAATCAATGAGGTTGATATCAACTGATCAGATAACCATTTGCGCACGTATACACTACCGTATATCGGGTAGGTGCCAGGTTTAATGTTGTAAAGCAGTAACCTGGATAATACAATAGTTTCAATGGTATACAGACAGATGTACATCAAAGTCAACAAAGGAATATGGACGAAATAGCTGAAATCATAATCTGGTGCCTGGTTGTCCATATAATTGAGCACCTGGATTACAGGAATCAGCGGTGCCAAAATTACGATCGGAAAAATAATCAGGAGCAAGGTATAAAGGAAACCATATGATTTTCTTTTAAAGCTTGAAATCAGCAACGGCTGCGGCAGTTCTTCCGGGGTTTTATGATCTACCTTTTCGGCAGGACTACCTTTCCAAACCTCGCCGCTTTTAATGACCTGGCCTTGTTGTAAATGGCTCAGGTCCTGTAATTCTGCCCATGTTTCAATGGTGGTACCTCCGGATATGACCGATCCGCTGCCGATATAAGCATGGTCTTCTATTTTAATCTTTCTGAGTTTAAGCAGCCCATTTTCAACCCAGGCATTGTTTAAGACTACGCCAGAGCTGATGCTGACATCGCTGCCTACTTCAATCAAATCTTCTACCCCTACGGTAATGGCGCTGATCTGCGCATCGGGTATCATTTTCATTCCCATTAAACGGAGGTAGAAGGGGTATAAGGGCGTGCCGTTCATAAACTGCAAAGGCACCAGCGACTGTATCGTTTTTACCAGCCAATATCTGAAGTAGTAACTGCCCCATAGGGGATAATCGCCTTCTTTGGTACGACCAAGCAATACCCATTTGCTGAGAATACTTAACAGCGAGAACGTAGGGGCGATGAAACAAAATAATACCAGGGCCGTAATAATTGCCCAGATGGTATCCCCCTTGTCGGTTTCACTTTTTGCAAGTTCATAATAGTAGCCCAGGTAGGGCACAAAAATCTGAGCGGCAAATAAGCCGTAAATAACCAGGAGCGAAAAGCCCTGTGCAATACCGCAAATCAAATACCTTAAGGATGATATTTTATGAAAAGGTTCTTTTGCTTTGAGTGCATCTTTCTCTGCTTTTTCAGCCGAAAGTTCCCATGCCGCAATCAGGTTTTTAATAGGGCGGTGGGTATAAATATCCTTAAGTGAGGCCTGGCTTACGCCACCTTCCTTCCTTAGCCAGGAAGAAAAAGATGCGGCAAGCAACGAATGTCCGCCAAGGTCCATAAAGAAGTCCGCTTCGGCATCAATCCCCCTTCCCGGAAATAAATGCCTGAGCCCAACCAAAACCCGTGTAGCCAAAGGATCATCTGGATTTATCGCAATGTGTTCTTCAGGTTTCATCTCTAATAAAACCTGTGGAACAGGTAACTCCTTACGGTTGATTTTTCCGCTGGGTAGCCTTGGCATTTTATCCATTACAATGATCACCAGGGGAACCATGTAGGGGGGCAATACTTTTGCCAGTTCTAATCTTGATTCGTGGTCCTCGAAACCGGCATTTGCTTTCAGGGTTACATACCCTACCAGCTGGTCCTGCAGGTTTACGTCTTTTTTTAAAGCTACAGCGGCGGCTGATACTTGCTCCAGCTGGTTTAATTTTACCTCAATTTCACCAAGTTCGATGCGGTATCCCCTCAGTTTTACCTGGTCGTCCAAACGTCCGCGAAAATCAACACTGCCGTCTTCGTGCATGATTACCGCATCGCCGGTTAAATAGATGCTATCACCCGGTATTTCTTTGAGTGTTTCAGGTTTCTCCAGAAACTTTTCCGCTGTCAGGTCCGGACGGTTCACATAACCGTCACATACACCAGGTCCCGAGATGATCAGCTGTCCCTGGGTACCCATCTGCACAATGTTAAACAAATCGTCTACAACAGCCAGGTTGTAATTGGGTAAGGGATCGCCAATGGTAATCAGGTCGCCAGGCTTTAGCGCAATCATGGTGGCCGTTACCGTGGTTTCTGTAGGGCCATAACTGTTGTAAAACACATTGTAACCGGGCTTACTCCACCGGTTCAATACCTGTGTGGTACAAGCCTCGCCACCAGCATTAATTAATCTGATGCTAGGCATATCATCATCAATTACCGCAAGCAGGCTCGGTACGGCATGCAATATGGTAATTTGTTCTTTTCTTAAAATATCGCTGAGCTCGTCAATTGATTTAGCAGTGGTTGCATCGGCAATCCATAAGGTAGCACCTACCGATAAGCTGATCCAGGTTTCTTCGCACCACATGTCAAAGGAAACCGAAAAGCCCTGATAAACCTTGTCTTCAGGTAAAATATGGATTACACTTTGCTCAGAACGGATCAGGTGGCAAATCTGGCGGTGACTGATCGGAATACCTTTTGGTTTTCCGGTACTGCCCGAAGTATACAATACATAGGCGCGGTCATCCGGTAAGGCGGCAATCTCGAAAGGAGCTGCTGCGGTGTTTCCTGAAAAGGCAGGGATCTGGAATACCGGGCAATGTGTATCTTCTAGCGCATCACTGAAACAGGCATCCGCACCTACCTCCTGCATCACTACCTGTACGCGCTCGGCCGGCATTTCCCGGTCTAAGGGTACATAAGCAGCCCCGGATTTTGCGATACCAAGAATGGCGACCGGTAGTTCCAGGCTGCGGGGCCACCATAGTCCAACAGAATGGCCACGTCCAATTCCTTTTGATTGTAAATAAGCTGCAATTTCATCACTCCACTGATCGAGCTGCGTATAGGTTATAGAACGGTCGTTAAAGATCATAGCCGTTTTATCGCCGTATGTGTTAACCGTTGTTCTAAAAATATCGCCGATGGTTTCTTCGCGGATAAACTCCGGACACTGCTTACCCAGTACTACACTCTTTAAGCTCATTTAGATAGATCTATTTAGGTTGTGTAAATAACCAAAAGAATATGAGTTTTTAGTGAAGAAGACCTTTCAATAAAGTTTAAACCAATGCTGCTTATTGCGCACAGATCAGCAAATTCGACTGACCCAAACGCTGACAGCCCCTGCTGGCAGGAACAGCAACGTCACCAACAGGGAGATATTGAATGGTACCCGCTTTTTTAGGTACATAAATAACTACTTCGGTTTTTGAATAGGAGTGCGGCAGGTATTTGATGTAATAACCGTCAGGATGCAGGCCCCAGATGCCACTTGGGAAACTGGCATTTACCGGCGCAACACCGCCAAGCATAGCCAGACTTTCGATCTGATCATAGGATGAATTGGCCTGGTACATCAGTCCCCTGATTTTATTCTCAATTTCAATGACTGTTTTAGCCGGTTCAGGCAGGTTGCTGGTTAATTTAGACATCGCTTCACCCGATAGGTAATCTACCATTGTGCTGCCCAAAGCAGATAAATCATCTTTCTTCAGTAATTTAGCAGCTACCAATTGCAGCTCGGGAGATAGTTTACTAAAGTTTGTCTTAGCTACTATAGCCCATAAAAGTAACTGTACCTGACGCTGTTCAACCTCAGGATGTTGTTCCCAGTTGGCGATTAATGTTCTGGCTATTTTCTCTTTTGGCCCGGCCAAAGGGGCAAACAGGTAACCATTGCCTTTATCTGGCCCATACGTTCCGGCCTGTAAGCAGAAACTTTTGAAAGTGCCGGTATAAAAGCCTGGTTTTAATAGGAAACCTTCTGTTGATGTGTAGTTGCCTTTAACCGCACAAAGTTGCTTCTTCACAGAATCCGCACCGAAACTTGCAGGTAAAATATCTTCTTTATTACAATCGTCGAAGTTGGTGGTAATCGGTTGGTTTTGTAATAATTTAAGTTGTTTATTGTTGAGCAGGGAAGAGGCCCCGCTGTTTATGGCGTCTTTTAGTTTGCCAAACTGGGCATTTGTTGTTATTGAGCAAATGCACAATAAAAGGAAAAGGTAGTTCTTTTTCATAGGAGATGGTATTAAACTTAATTGTATTTAATACCAAATTTAGTATTGTTTTTTTATTTTAAAGACAAAATAGTCTTATCGTTGATGGCGCTGATAGGTAAACAAAAAAGGCCAGCAAGTTTTGCTGACCTTTTTTGTAAGTAGCATGATGCTATCATTTACTTTCAAAAGGTTTTACTGTTGCTGCCCTTTGTTGTAGCTGATCATCCACTGGGTGCCGAACTGATCGGTAACCATACCGAAATAATCTCCCCAGAACATATTCTCCATAGGCATTTGTACCGTTCCACCAGCAGACAAATCGGCAAACAACCGATCGGCCTCGGCTATGCTTTCTACCCCTAGCGATAGGTGGAAGTTGTTTCCGGCAACAAGTTTTTGTCCATGGCATTCTAAGGCATCGGTGGCCATTAGTATTGTGCCATTTGGTAGCTGTAAAGAGATGTGACAAATTTTGTTTTTATCAGCTTCCGGTGTCTGGTCATCTGGCATATCCCCGAAGCGCATCACCATGGTGATCTCTCCGCCAATTACAGATTTATAAAAGTTAAAAGCAGCTTCGCTGGTTCCCGAAAAGTTTAAATAAGGGTTAATGGCTATCATAGTTTTGTGTTTTAAATGGTTAAGTTAAATTTCTTATTCAAAGGTAGCCTGCGCAATTCGATTTGTAAGGGTGTCCATACGCCAATATGAGGGGTCGAATGCGACAGATGTTTCCTCAATTCAAATGAATGCCAAATAGTACACCAAGCCAGACTTTATGCTGATAAATCCATTTACTTCTGTTTTTATCTATCAGGTGGTCAAGCCCAGCTGCCAGGCCCAGGTTAAAACGGCGGGTGTCATATAATCCGGCCAGCCCTAAGCTGCTTACAAAACCATCATATTCCTCTGTTATTTTCTGCTGTGTTACATGAGGGTTCATGGCTACAGCGCCGATGCCAAGCAATATTCCATAGCTGTAGCCTATTTTTAATATATCCTTTCTTTTTCCGATGTATAATGCTGTGCTAAAATTGGTATTCAGCTGTACTGGGAAACCTTTCACTGCCGGCCTTATTTTAAATGGAACCGTAATGATGTTGATGTCCAGTTTACTTTTTCTTGTTGTATCCGGTTGCTCGCCTGGCGTCTGACCTGTTGCCCCAATTGTTTTTGATATACAAATGGCGGTGCAAAGCATACAGCGCAAAGCATAATTTCGTTGTTTCTTCATCGTTTAGCGGGTTTAAGAAAGAGGTTGCCTAAAAAGGTATGTTTGTCATCCCTATTTGACAGCCCCTTCCGGGTGTTATAAGTCGCTGTTTTGAAAATAGCGGCGGCTTATAGCCACTGATTAAACTTTTTAATGAACCAGTTTTTCACGAACTGGGTAAGCAGACAATAGCTTAGCAGTATTCCCATCAGCCATGGGAAGTAGCTTAAAGGCAGTGGCTGAAGTTTAAGTGCCGTTGCGAAAGGTGAAAATGGAAGAAATATGCCGATCACCATAATGAGGCTGGTTAGCGCTACCACCGGTGCAGCTGCCCAGCTTTGGATAAAGGGAACCTTCCGGGTACGGATCATGTGCACAATCAGGGTCTGCGACAACAGGCCTTCAATAAACCATCCCGATTGAAACAGGCTTTGGTGTTCAACAGTATTGGCTTTAAACACAAAGTACATCACTGCGAACGTCGCATAGTCAAAAATAGAACTGATCGGGCCAATAAAAATCATAAACTTACTGATCCCCCGTGCATCCCATTTCTGAGGTTTCTCAATAAACTCCTTGTCCATACTGTCCCATGGAATAGAGATTTGCGATATGTCGTAAAGCAGGTTTTGAATCAACAGGTGAATAGGTAACATCGGTAAAAACGGTAACAATGCGCTTGCACCAAGCATGCTGAACATATTTCCGAAATTGCTACTCGCAGTCATTTTAATATACTTGATGATATTACCGAAAGTTCTTCGCCCGTAAATAACGCCCTTTCTCAATACCATGAGGTCTTTTTCTAATAGAATAATGTCCGCATTTTCTTTGGCAATATCCACAGCGGTATCTACAGAAATACCCACGTCTGCATCTTTTAGTGCTGCGGCATCGTTAATGCCATCTCCCATAAAACCAACGGTATGACCTTTCCTCTGCAATAGGCGTACAACCCTCGATTTTTGAATTGGACTTAGCTTGGCCAGGATGCTCATTTGGTCAATTTCCTCCAGTAGCGCTTCATCACTTAGCTTTTCCAGCTCGGCGCCAAGTACTATGCGGTCTACAGGGATACCCACATCCCTACATATTTTTCTGGTTACCACTTCATTGTCGCCGGTAAGCACCTTAATACTTACACCCAGTTTTTGCAGGCTTTCAATAGCAGGTTTCGCCGAAGGCTTCGCAGGATCCAGGAAGCCGATAAATCCTGTTAAAACCATATCCGCTTCGTCGGCAATCGCATAGTTTAGCGGGCGCTCATCATATTCTTTAATGGCTACCAGCAGCACCCTCAAACCTTCTTCATTCAGTTTTTTTGAGGTGTTTAATACTATTTTACGCATTTCAGTATCCATCGGAACTATTTTGTCCCGTTCCATATGCAACTGATGGTCTTCTCCGGGTTCAAACGAATGGCTACACAGCTCCAGCATTTCTTCTACAGCACCCTTACAAACCAGCAGGTGTTTCCCATTTTTCTGTTGCAGGATTACACTCATTCTTCTGCGGTGAAAATCAAAAGGGATTTCGTCCAGTTTCTGATAGTCTTCTTCTACTTTGAGGTAGTCGTGAAGCTCAACATGTTCTAGCACTGCAACATCTAACAGGTTTTTAAGCCCTGTTTGGTGATAGGAATTTAGGTAGGCCCATTTCAATACCTCGTCATCCTGCTCTCCCCATACGTTCAAATGTCTTTCCAGAACAATTTTGTCCATGGTCAGTGTACCTGTTTTATCTGTACACAAGATATCCATCGCGCCGATATTCTGAATGGCATTTAAACGTTTAACGATCACCTTTGACTTACTCATGTTTCTGGCGCCCTTTGCCAGGTTGGCTGTAACAATCATGGGCAGCATTTCTGGTGTTAAACCTACGGCAACCGAAATTCCAAATAGGAGCGCATCCATCCAGTCTCCCTTGGTAATGCCGTTAATGAGGAAGACCAATGGCACCATCACCAGCATAAAACGGATCAGGAGCCAGCTTACCTTATTCACCCCCTTGTCGAAACTGGTCTCCGCGCGTTTGCCGGTCAGGGTTTTGCCCAAGGCACCAAAATAAGTTTGGTTACCGGTACAAACTACTACAGCTACAGCAGTCCCACTTACCACATTGGTTCCCATAAAACAAATGTTTCCGAGTTCTAATGCGGCTTGTTGTTCCGCATCAGGAATGGCGTAATGTCTCTTCTCTACGGGAAAGGATTCACCGGTAAGCATGGCCTGACTGATGAAAAGATCTTTTGATTGCATGATGCGACAGTCTGCAGGCACCATATCTCCAGCACTTAACTGTACAATGTCCCCAGGTACCAGTTCGCTGATGGCGATTTCTCTTTTACCCGAAGTTTTGCGGATTACCGTTGCGGTAGTTTTAACCATGCTTTTCAACTGCTCCGCAGCATTGCTACTGGTAAATTCCTGCCAAAAACGTAATAGAACACTCAGTAGTACCATCACGGCAACAACAATCACTGTTTTATAGTCCCTGTCCGCCGGTGTAGGCAGCATCACGTCCATCACAAAGGATATGAGTGCCAGTACAATTAATACGCCTATGAAGGGATTGAGGAAGGCCTGGAAAAGTTGTACGTACCAGGATGGGGCTTTATGATGATGTATTTCGTTCAGCCCACACTGTTTTCTTTTCAGTGCAACTAAGCGGCCTGTCAGTCCATCTTCCTGGCTGTTTAGTAGGATTAAAGCTTCCTGGATTTCTTTTTGTGCGATTTGATGTATCAGTTTCATGATTGTGGCATTTTTCCTCACAGAAAAATGCGTGATCAATCTGCGGGGAGGTTAAAAAATTAAGATTTCGTAATGATTGGGATCTGGATCCATTGCTTGTTTTTTTAATGTGCCGCAAAAGTAGGTATAAGCATTTCAGGTCCTGGTTAGGGCAGGATTAGAATTTTATTAGAAAGTCATTAGAAAGCTGTCGCCGCCCGTTTATAAATGGGGCAGCTCTATAGTGAAAACAGTGCCGCCATGCTGAACCGATGAAACCCAGATCTCGCCATGGTGCAGGTCTACAATCTTTTTGCAAAGTGAAAGGCCGATACCCGTTCCGCTTGCATACTGTTTGTTTTCTCCCCGATAAAAAGGTTTAAAGATGTTGGATAGCTCTTCACTGGAAATGCCAATGCCATTGTCCTGAAAGCGGATGATAGTTTTTTCGGCATGGTAAGTAATGGCCACCAGGCATTCCCTGTCCTCAGAAAATTTACAGGCATTCTCCATTACATTCATAAAGGCCGTGTTCAGCAGGTATTCATTTCCTTTAACAGAGATAAAATCATCATCCTCTATTTCTTTTTCAAAGATAAGGTTCACTTTGTAGGATGGGTTTTGGTGCAAAATCTGTGTCCGGGCATCCATTAAAACCTCGTCTAATCTTACCGACTTGAAGCTGATTTCTGAAGGGTGATAACTGGCTTTTGCGAAGTTAAGCAGGCTATTACAAAGTTTTGCCAGTTTTTGGGCATCTTCAATGGCATGGGCAATTGCTTCACGGTAGTCGGCAATGGTGCGTTCCTTTTGCAGCGAAAGCTCCAGCTCTGCCAGCATAGCGGCCAGGGGTGTCCTCAGTTCATGCGAAATACTGGAGACAAATTGTTTCTGGGTGTCGAATGAATTTTCCAGGCGGTCCAGCATTCGGTTAAAAGTAATGGCAAGTTCGGCGATTTCATCTTTTCCATCACCTTCGTTTACCCTTGAATCAAGGCTTTTCGCATTGATGTCTTCTACTTTGCTAACCAGGTCAGACACTGGTTTAAGGGCTTGTTTGGCAAAGAAGCGACCGCTTATAAATACCAGGATGATGGAAGCGAAGAAGCCGGTTAGCAAGGTGTATTTTAAAGTCTTAGCATTATTCAGTCCGTATACATCTTTGGCGGCGGCAGTAATGACATAATCCTTCCCTTGGTGATGGTACAGGAAACCAACTACCTGCAGGTCGCCCTGGTTAAAGCTGATTTCCTTATTTCTAATGATTTCATCAATCATAGCCCTGTTTTCCTTCACCTTATCAACCTTTACCGCATCATGGTAAAGCAGGTTAAATTGTTTGTCGTATACAGCAACTTCCTCAGGGTATAAGTCGCTGGCTGTTCTTTTGTAAATGAGCTGCAGTACTTCAGGGGCTATTTTTGCATCCAGTAATAAATTAGCTTTGGTAATCGCTGTTTTGTGCAGCTCTTTATAATACTCGTCCTCCCTGTTTTTACTGTATAGTAAAAATACAGCTATAGCAAACACCAATAGCAGTGTTGCGATCAGTGCCGTAAATAAGAGGGTAAGTTTGTTCCTGATCTTCATTCCGATCTGAATATAAAACCCTGTCCGGGTTTGGTATGTATCAATTTCGGGGCAAAATCTTTATCAATCTTTTTCCTCAGGTAATTGATGTAAACATCAATAAAATTTGTGCCTGTATCAAAATGGGCATCCCATACTTTCTCCGCAATTTCTGTTCTCGGCAATACCCTTTCACTATTGCGCATCATGTATTCCAGCAGCTTAAGTTCTTTTGGGGTCAGGTTAATCTCCCTGCCCGAACGGGTAACTGTTTTTGTCTGGTTGTTCAGCTCCAGGTCGGCATATTTTAAAATAAAACCCTGGTTGTTTACGGCAAGGTTGTTTCTTTTCAGTAGCGCCCTGATCCGTACATGCAGTTCTCTCAATTCAAAAGGTTTCACCAGATAATCATCTGCACCGGCGTCAAAGCCTTCCACTTTATCGTCTGTGGTACCCAATGCCGTGAGCATAATGATCGGTAAGCTGGGGTATAAAGAGCGGATTTCTTTACATAGGTCAAGTCCGTTTATTTTAGGTAAAATAATATCGGTAATGATCAGATCATAAGGTTTTGATAGGGCAAGTTTTCTCCCCATCTCTCCGTCAAAAGCAAGGGTAACCCGGAAGCCTTGTTCTTCAAGGCCTCTTTTAATCAGGTCTGCAACCCTTTGCTCGTCTTCTATCACCAGTATTTCCATCATGAATAGATTTTATACAAAAGTATAACTATAATGGAGTTAAGGGTAATTATAGACCAGGTGATATCAATTTACTTTTTTTAGGCGGTACTGATAAAACATATTTGCCATAAGGGTCCTTTCAGGATCAGTAACAGGATCAAATTTTTTGGTCAAAATTAAGCTGTCCCCTTTAATCTCATAAGTGTAATTGTAATTTAGGATCATGTTCCAATCAAAATCTGCTGTGTAGTAATTCTTATCAGTGAATGAGATAACCTTATTTTTTTGCACAGTAAAGGTTCCGGAGCCTAATGTAGAACTGTAGTTATTATTGCTGAAATTGACTTCAGCGTCTTTAGTTGTGCTGTTTTTTTTGTCCGTTCCAAATGTAAACTTGCCACTGTAGGTTCCGTTAAAGGTTGGTTTGGGGTCGTTTTTCTTGCAGCCAGCTAGTGTAACCAGCAGCAGCAGCGTGAGTATGGTTTTGTTCATGGTTAGGGTTTTGAAACGGATACGTTAAGAAAGGGCTAAACGCTACAGTTGCTTGTATTTTTTTAGGATTTACATCTTTTACAGATAGAAAGATGGAGTCCGTGGTAAAATCAGTAAATTTGCAGCTACATTAAAAAATAAAGATACTGTGTCGTTAGAGAAATTAAAACTAAGCAAGTCGCTGGTAGCCGCAATGAATGATGCCGGATATATCTCCGCAAAAGAAATTCAGGCAAAAACAATGTCCCGGATTATTGGCGGGCAGGACATCATCGCTGTTGGCCCTGATGGCTGCGGTAAAACCACTACTTATGTACTTGGTGTTTTAATGAAGCTGAAATATAGTACAGACGAAGCCCCTAAGGTATTGATCCTGGTACCAGACGGTGAACGTGTAGATGCGGTAATCGCTGAGTTTATGCTGTTGAGCAAAAACAGAAACCTTCGTATTATCGGTCTGTATGGCACCGGAGGCATGGAAGAAGAAATTAATGAACTGTTAGACGGAATTGATATTGTGGTGGCTACACCTACAAGGGCGCGTGCTGTTTACCTGAAGCTGGGTTTAAACCTAAACAGGTTGCAAACCTTTATTGTTGATGATGCCGAAGTGATTGTGAAACAAGGTATGCAATTGCCGGTGGCCGAGTTGGCCAGAAGTGCCGGTAAAGTGCAACACCTAATATTTACAACTGTAGTACATGATAAACTGAACCTGATGATTGATCAGTTTATGAACTTCCCGGTAACGATTGAGGTGGAAGAGCTTGGCGAAAGTAAAGCCGAAACACATGAACTGTTGCTATACCAGGTCCCTAATTTTAAAACTAAGGTTAACCTGCTCAACTATTTATTAAGGGATGAAGAGGTATTTGATAAGGTAGTCGTGTTTGTGAATACCCGTTTAACCGCTCAAAAATTATCTAAAAACCTGCATGCGGCCAAGCCTGGTACGATATCGGTATTGAACCCCTTGTTTTTTGATGAAGAAGGTTTTGATCATATCGATGATTTTAAAGACACAGCAGATGCGCGGGTTTTAATTGTGGCCAACGAAGGCTTTTCGGGCTTCGACCTTTCAGGGATTAATTTCATGTTCCATTTTGAGGTTCCCGAGGCGAAGGAAACGTTTCTCGGCAGAGTAGTGAAAGAAGGAGAAGAAGAGGTGGTGGCGATTACTTTTGCAACCGACCTGGAACTTGCCGAGGTACGGAAAATTGAACAGTCGATGGGCAAAAAAATCGATGTCGTGGATTTACCTGAGGATCTGGTCATTGATAAATCTGTTAAAACGGCTACAGTTAAAGTTAAAAAAGAAGTTAATGATGGCCCCAAAGGTGGTGGCGCATTTCATGATAAGAAAGAAAGTAATTCTAAGACCCATAATTACGGAATAGGACAGAAGGCGAAGATGACCATGAAGAAAAAACACGGTTAAACCCTAAGCTAATATGAAGGGTTTGGATTAGAGGTCCTGAAATAAATTTAGGACGACAACATAAAAATAGCCTGCATTCATAAATGCAGGCTATTTTTATGCCCGAAATTTCAGGTCTGAAAATTATTTTCAAATAAATTTTGAGAAACCAAACGGTTGCGTTTATATTTGCAACTGATTAGTTGCTAATAGTGTGAAAAGAAATAAATGGCTGAACTTATTCCGGGCTTTATGTGAAAGCCGCTTTAATCAACTGGACAACTTATTGAAGGACCTAAAAACTAAAAAATCATGACAAAAGAAACTTTATTTTCAAAAAACTTAGCACAAAAGAAATTGAACGTAGTAAGAGGTTTTGACGCTGCACTACCGTTGGTATGGACTGCCTGGACAGATCGCAAAATACTCGACCAATGGTGGGCACCTAAACCATATATGGCCGAAACGAAGATCATGGATTTTAGTGAGGGGGGGCTGTGGATGTATTGTATGGTTGGTCCGGCGGGCGACCGTACCTGGTGCAGGGTAGACTACCACAAAATTGAACCATATAAAAGTATCAGCAGTACTGTTGGCTTTTGTGATGAACAGGGTGTAGAAAATGCAGACTTTCCCAAGATGCACTGGAAACAGGAATTTAGCGAAACTGAGGACGGTACAAAAGTAAACGTTGAGATATCTTTTGACAAAATAGAAGATCTGGAAACGATTGTTCAAATGGGCTTCCAGGAAGGCTTCACTGCCGGCTTAAGTAACCTTGATCTTTATTTAAGTACACATTTTAAAATCAGACAAGAGCTTAAAACCAGCAATGCGGCAAGGGTGACTACCTATTTGAACTTTCCTGGAAAAACTGAGGAAGCCTTTAATTTTTATAAAGGTGTTTTTAACGGTGAGTTTACTGGTGTAGGCCTGAGAAGGTTTGGAGATATTGAGATGCCAAAAGAAATGCCTCCAATGAGCGCCGCAGATCAGAAGTTGATCATTCATGCGGAGCTGACTATTATGGCAGGGCATGTGTTGATGGCCACGGATTCGCCGGAGAGTATGGGCTTTAAAATGGAGCATGGCAATAATATGCACATCAACCTTGAACCAGAATCAAAGGCCGAAACAAAAAGATTGTTTGACGCATTGTCTGCCGGTGGTATTGTGACTATGCCATTGCAGGAGATGTTCTGGGGTGCATATTTCGCTTCCTTTACCGATCAATATGGTATCAACTGGATGTTGAACTACCAGGAGAAAAAATAAGGTCACAAAACATATTTTGAAAAGCAAGGGGATTTCTCCTTGCTTTGAAAGTAATCACATGCCACGATTACCATTCGTGGGAAACAGGTAATTCCAGAAAGAAAGCGTTGTTTAACTAAAGCTATCCAACAGCAATTTCATAGAAATCCTGAACAAGATCAAATGGCTCTTTATAAGTAAACTGTGCTTTTTCAAGTACTCTCTTAGCGGCAATATTGTTTCTATTAACAACGGCACCGATACTTGGGATGCCTTGTGCTAATATTTCATCTATGATAGGCGGAAGAAGGCTGGTCATGAGGTAGCAACCACTTGCAAAGCTGCTTAGGTAAAATTCAATAAAAAAAGGGTAATGATCTATCTGGTAATGTTCCTGTGCTACTTCGGGCGAGATCAGGTCGATAATTCCCACTACTTTGCACAATTTCTTATCTGTGATGAAGTGAAGGTAATTGCGTTCTGCATGGGCATTGATGAGCATAGTTTTAAGGAATAGCTCTGCCTCTTCCAGCGTACTTAACCTTTTATTGGGTACAAACTTTAAGGTATGGTCATCAGAGAGGATGCAAAATACATCTTTAGTAATTTCTACGAACCGGTTTAAATCTTCAGGACGGAAAGGATGGATCAGGTAGTTTTCGTTTTCAAAGGTAAAGGGCTTAAACATAGGCTCGCCAAAAATAGAAAACTAATTTAAATTTAAAAAGATTTCCTGTCTATCATCAAAAATGGGTTCTCTATCCTTTTTGGTTTGTTTTTGATGATCATATCGGCCATCGATCTGCCCATTTGTTCGAAATCCGTGGTAATAGTCGTAATGCCATCCGCAATAATGCTTTTAAGTGGTGTTTCATTGTACGACAAAATGCCAATATCAACGCCCAGCTTCCACTTATTTTTCCGGGCAGCACGCATCATTTTTACCAAATCAATATCGTCCATAATAATGCAGCAGTCAAATTGCTGCGGTTCATAATCACTGGTGTTTCTAATTACTTCAGCTGGGAAATCGGTCTTTTTGAATACCGCTTTAAATCCATTTACTACTCCCTCAGTTTTAATGTTATCAGGAAACAGCAAAATAATCCGTTTGTATTTTTTTAGCTGTTCAAAATGCGCCTTAAGTATTCCTGAAATATCTGTCTCATAGTTCTGGCATACACAGGGGTAATCATTGCCAAATTCATTTAAGCCCGAATCAAGGATATAAAGCTTTTTAGGATCCAGCTGTTTTAAAATGCTCTCGGTTTTTTTATTGATCTCCGGCATGATCACAAAAGTATTGTAATAGGCAGCATGGTTCCTGATCAGTGTTTCAAACACATTGATGTTATGGTGATGAAAATAAAGGTCTACCGTTGCCTGGTTCTTCACCTGTGCGATGAAAGCATTATAGAGTACTTCACGGTAAGGATTAAAAGTGCTCAGCAACAGGAAGATGTTTTTCTTGGCCTGGACATTGGTACTGGTTACAAAATATCCTTTACCCGGAGTAGAATCAATGATGCCCGCAGTTTTTAGCTCATTGTAAGCCTTAAATATGGAGCCCCTGGCAAGCGAATGTGCCGCAGCAATTGAATTGACCGAGGGCAGGATATCGCCATTTTTTAAGGTGCCATTAGATATAGCCTCATGAACTGAAGCAACAATCTGTTTGTACAATGGCAGGGATAACCCATTGTCAATTTTTATGATCGCAGCATCATTGTTGCCCATGTTTCTTGTTCAGGTTTTGTCTTCGCAAAAATAGGCCATAATTCTATTAAATTATAGCATTTAAGTTTTTAGGTGCCGCTGCTTAAATTCTGCAGGGCTCTGGCCGGTATATTTTTTAAAAACAGTCGCAAAATATTGTGATGACGAGAAGTTGAGCTTAAAAGCAATACTGGTTACAGATTCCCCATCCGGCAATTGTAGCAGTTTCTTTCCCTCTTCAACCCTGCTGCGCAAAATATAGTCTACCGGAGGCATGCCAAACTCCTTTTTAAACCAGCTCTTAAAATGGGAATCAGACATACAGAGTTCCCTAGCAAGTAGTTCAATAGGCAGGCTTTCGTAAATGTTGTTGTGGATATAGTTTTTAATTTCTGAAATCCGGTCTGACTGTTTGCTGGTCACATTTTTTTGCGAGTATTCTATAACCGTCAATAAAAAGGTGCTGATCAGGTTTAAGGTCTGCAGCTTATGTATGTCCTGCTGTACCGGTTCATCATGCAGGGCGAAAAGCTGGTCCAGCATTTTCTTCATCCCCTCGCTACCTTTAAAATGGCGCTCCTTAATTCCCATGAGCGCTTTGATAAAAACCTCAGATTCTTCATCTTCATAATGAAGGAACCTCTCTTTTTCTGGTAGGCTGACAATCAGCCAATATAAAGTGCCTTTTTCTTCAGGATGCCGGGCAGTTCCGTGTGGTTCATTGGGGAAAGTGATGAAAATATCGCCGCCCCTGATCTGGTATTCTTTTCCGTTTACCTCATAAACCTGCATGCCCTTGTCACAATAACAAATCTCCATCATGCCCTCATGTGAATGGGTTTCCAGCTCCCCATGCACATGTTTATAGGAATATCTTCCCAGTCTCACTTTCCCGTCAAGCTTAAATTTCTCAAAATTTACAATGCTCCTTTCTGTGGTGGAGCGGGTATCAAAATCCGACATGTATAAAATTGTATGTTCCTACTAAATTGAAAGTTATGCTGTTGCTCAAAGGTTAAATTTGATAAAATAATTCAGCAAATCAAATATTGGATAATCCACAAGGTACACTTGTTATGGTTCATAAACATTGATTGCAGGATTATTAAACCAAATATCTGCGTATGAACAAGAAGTATTTATCTGCTGACCAGATCGCCTTTTTTAATGCTAACGGATACCTCACCGTTGAAGATATCATTACACCTGATGAAGTTGAACTTTATAAAGCCATTTATAATGATTTCCTGTCGGAGAAAATAGATGTTGGCGCAAACCGCTCTGATCTGGGGGATGGATTAGGCAAAAGTAAATCAAAAGAGAACATTACCCAGATCATGTGGCCCAGTGATTTTGTAAAAGAGCTGGTAAATATGCCGTACCATCAACGTGCACTGGCCATCAGCAGGGAGCTGATTGGTGATGATGCCGAAATGGACTTCGATATGCTGATTAACAAGGCGGCATATTCCAACACCATTACCCCCTGGCACCAGGATGAGGCTTATTGGCTCAATGTACCTGATAAACGTGCGAACAGTTGCTGGCTGGCTTTAGATGAGGCCACTGTTGACAACGGCTGCATGTGGTTTGTGCCGGGATCAAACCTCAAGGAAGTAAGACCGCACCGTTTTGCCGGTAAAGCCGGAGGGGCATTAACCTGCGACGCCACGGAAGAAGAAGGGATATATGTTGAGCTTAAGCCAGGCTCCTGTACTTTCCACCAGGGGCGAACACTGCATTACAGCAGGGGTAATTCCACAGGTAGCGACAGAAGGGCGTTTATCCTCAATTTCAGACCTGCGGAAATGATCAGGTATGAACGGGAGCGGGGTTTCGATCATGGACGAAATAATGCGGGCGACCGCAAACTAAAGAATGATGATTTTAAAAGCTGAGGTTGGAATGTTAAAAATCAATTAAAGTTTGGAACTAAAATATATGTTGATTAAATTTATGTACCAGTATATACCAGTTTATGTATTTAGGTTAAGGGGTATGACCTATTGTTGTTTGATTAAACATTAAATAAGGGCTTATGAAGATACTTTACTTTTGTACAACATGGGGTCAGAAAATGAGTGGTTGGCAGGACTTTTTTGCCGGTGCCGTTGCTAATGGTTACCAGGGCGTAGAAACAGATCTGCCTGCGGAAGGAGAAAGGGATGAGTTTATGGAGGGATTGGATCAATACGGATTGAAGTTTATAGCCCAGCATTGGGAAACAGCAGATGCAGACCCGCAATTGCACAAGGCGAATTATGAGGAAAGATTGCGTAGCCTGTCGGAATTAAAACCTTTATTTATCAATTCCCATACTGGAAGGGATTTTTTTAGCCATGAACAGAACTGCGGTGTACTCGACATTGCCGAAAAAGTAACAAGGGATACAGGAATAAAGATTGTGCATGAAACACACCGTAGCAGGTTTGCCTATGCGGCACATGTAACCCGTCAGTTCCTTCAGGAACGCCCTGAATTGCGGCTTACCCTCGATGTTTCGCACTGGTGTGCTGTAGCAGAAAGCCTTTTGCAGGACCAGCCTGAAGCGATAGATCTGGCAATAAAACATACTGCGCATATCCACGCCAGGGTAGGCTTTCCGCAAGGACCACAGGTGGCAGACCCATCAATCCTTGAATACGCCGACGCATTGGCTTTTCATTTAAACTGTTGGGATAAAGTGGTGGAAAATTATAAAGGGGAAGTATTGACCATCACACCTGAATTTGGCCCTGTACCTTATATGCCGCCAAATCAGTCGCCCGATAAACAAAGTCAGAACAACCTGTATATAATGGATCTTCTAAAAAACAGATATCAGCTAAACCAATCATGATACAAGAAACTAAAATCGGAAATTACAGATGGTTCATTTGCTTTATGCTATTTGCCGCAACAACCATCAATTATCTGGACAGGCAAATTCTCGGCTTGCTAAAGCCAGGCCTGGAGAAAACGTTTAGCTGGACGGAGACCGATTACAGTCATATTGTAATGGCTTTTACCGCTACCTATGCTTTGGGACAACTTCTTTACGGGAAAGTAATTGATAAAATAGGTACAAAGCTGGGCTATACCATTTCCATTACTGTATGGAGCATTGCTGCCATGTTGCATGCTGCGGTAAGAACAACCTTCGGCTTCGGCGCCATGCGTGCCCTGCTGGGTATGGGCGAATCCGGCAACTATCCTGCGGGGGTTAAAACAGTTGCCGAATGGTTCCCTAAAAAAGAAAGGGCGCTTGCGGTAGGGATTTTCGATTCGGGCTCTAACATCGGTGCCTGTGTAGCGCCAATCCTCGTGCCCTGGATCTTATCGGTTTATGGCTGGCAAATGGCCTTTATTATAACCGGGGCACTGGGGTTTGTATGGCTTGCCGCCTGGATCTCTTTTTATGAGATCCCCGTTAAGCAAAAGAAATTGAAGCCCGCAGAGCTTGCTTATATCAATAGTGATGAGGATGCACTTACGGAAGATAATGATACCAGCACCGTTACCTGGAAGAAACTGCTGGGTCTTAAACAGACCTGGGCATTTATCGCCGGTAAGTTTTTTACTGATCCTATATGGTACTTTTTCCTGTTCTGGCTACCCTCTTATTTCGCTACCCATTTTCACCTCGATCTTAAAAAGCCAAGTCTGCCGCTGGTGATCGTTTACACCGGTACGATGATCGGCAGCATAGGAGGGGGATACCTTTCTTCCTGGCTCATAAAAAAAGGCTGGCCGGTATATAAAGCCCGTAAAGCTGCTTTAATGGTGGCCGCTATCTGTGTAATTCCGGTAATGGCAACCCGTTATACCACCAATATGTGGTTTGTAATCGCCCTCATTAGCCTGTCGGTAGCAGCAAACCAAGCCTGGAGTGCCAATATCTTTACCATCGTGTCAGATATGTTTCCTAAAAAAGCAGTGAGCTCCGTTGTGGGTTTAGGCGGAATGGCTGGTGCCATAGGTGGGGTGTTCTTTCCTATGTTTATCGGTTTTATCCTTGATTTTTATAAAGGTACAGGAAACATTGTAGCGGGCTACAACATCATTTTTATAGTCTGTGGCTGCTCATTTTTGGTCGCCTGGCTGGTGATACATTTACTCGCACCTAAAATGGAAAAGGTTAAGCTTTAATCATAAAAAGAAGAATCAACATAGCTTTTATATAAAATGGGTTTTATCAGAACAACCGAAATGCCTTCAGTTCATCGTCATCTCGAAAATATGTCGATTGAAGAATTGTTGAACCACATTAACGATGAAGATGCGTCTATAACAGGTGTAATACGGGGCTTGGTGCCCCGCATTGCTGCTGTGGTCGATGCTACCGCCGGGCATATCAAACAAGGTGGGAGGTTATTTTACATTGGTGCGGGTACCAGCGGTAGGTTGGGTGTGTTGGATGCAAGTGAATGTCCTCCAACCTATGGGGTATCAGACGATGTGGTGATCGGCATTATGGCGGGAGGAGATGAAGCCTTACGTTTTGGGATTGAGGATGCTGAAGATAGCCATGAACAGGGCTGGCTGGATCTCGAAAAATATAACATCAGCAAAAAGGATGTCCTGATCGGTATAGCCGCCAGCGGTACAACACCCTATGTTTTGGGTGCCTTGCAAAAAGCACAGCAAGAAGGGGTGCTTACCGCATGCATCGTATGCAATGCCGGCTCGCCAATCTCTGAATATGCCGATTTTCCGATCGAAGCGGTAGTAGGGCCTGAGTTTGTAACCGGTAGTACCCGCATGAAAAGCGGAACTGCACAAAAGCTGATTTTAAATATGATCTCTACCACAGTGATGATCAGACTGGGGAAAGTGCTGGACAACCGTATGGTGAACATGCAGATCAGCAATGAAAAGCTGGTAGACCGTGGCGTGAAAATGCTGATGGAGAAAACAGGAATAACAGATTATGAGCAGGCTAAGGCAAGCTTGTTAAAATATGGAAATGTGAAGAATGCGATAGAAAAACTAAAAATGTAACTTATGGAAGGAATAGTAAATATGGCCAGCCCGGCAACCAAAGGTACTTATGTTAAACAGGTAATGACCATCGGTTTTTTCTTTTTTATCTTCGGCTTTGTAACCTGGGTAAATGGAACACTGATCCCTTACCTGCGTATTGCCTGCGAACTCCAGGAATGGCAGGCCTACCTGGTTACCTTCGCCTTTTACATCTCCTATACTTTTATGGCTTTGCCATCCAGTAGGATATTACAGCTTACAGGCATCATTAAAGGGATGCAGGTAGGGCTGCTCATCATGGCCGCCGGCTGCCTGTTATTTGTTCCGGCCGCCATGATGCGTTATTACCCACTGTTTCTGCTGGGCTTGTTTGTGGTAGGTGCAGGCACAACATTATTGCAAACAGCAGTAAACCCATACATCACTAAGCTCGGTGATCCTGCCAGGGCCGCACAGCGGATCAGCATCATGGGTATCTGCAATAAATTCGCGGGGATCCTTGCCCCAATGATCCTGGGTGCTATTATCCTTAAAAATTCTGACGGCCTGCTTGCCGAACTGGAAAGTCTGGCCCCAATGGCGAAAACCGCCCGCCTGGACGAGCTGGCACGCGATGTGATCATGCCCTATATTGTGTTAACGATTGTCCTTTGCATCATTGCGTTCGGCATAAAGTATGCACACCTTCCCGAAATTACCCCTTCTGAAGAAGAACAGGCCCTGAATGAAAAAGAAGAACTGGCCAATGCCGGAAAAAGTCATAATACTGCGTTTATGATGGGCTTCACAGCCATATTTGTAACCGTAGCGGTAGAAGTTATTGCCGGTGATACCATCAGTAACTATGGTATTTATCATGGTGTAAGGCTCGATGTAGCTAAAAGTCTGACTTCCTACACACTCGCATCCATGCTTACCGGTTATATTTTAGGCGCGTTATTTATCCCGAAACTCATCACCCAGGAAAAGGCATTTTTGTATTCTTCCCTACTGGGCATTCTGCTCACGCTCCTTGCTGTATTTGTACCGGGCCAAACTTCTATCGTGTTTATAGCATTACTGGGCTTCGCCAATGCGATGCTCTGGCCGGCCATCTGGCCGCTCGCTTTACACGGATTAACAGGTGCCTTGCTAAACCGCGGATCGGCCATATTGATTATGGGCATCGCCGGTGGCGCCATTCTGCCGCTTGTTTACAGCTGGCTTTCACATATTTCTAACAACCAGCTGGCGTATTTGCTGCTGGTGCCCTGCTACCTTTTTAATGTGTATTACCAAATCTCCAGGACTAAAAAATTAGTATATCATGCGTAAACCAATCTTAAATATGCGTAATTCCCTATTCATCATATTGACAGGTATTTCTATCCTTACACGGGCAGCCGATGTAGAAGTAACCACTTATGGGGCCAAGGGTGATGGGAGTACAGTAAATACCATTGCCATTCAAAAAAGTATTGATGCCTGTGCCGCATCCGGCGGAGGAAAAGTAATCTTCCCGGCGGGCAATTTTATGAGCGCAACTGTTGTGCTGAAAAGTAATGTGACCCTTTACCTTGCTGATGGATGTACGCTGACCGGTGTTAAGGGTGCCTCAAATTATCCATACCAGCAGGCGGGGATTCCTTTTTATGGAGAAAACTGGGCGAAGCAGGCATTGATCTATGCGAATAAAGCAGAAAATATAGGGATTGAAGGAGCAGGGACAATAGACGGACAGGGGGCGAGCTTCGAGATCAATACCATCAAAAAGCCAGACCGTTACATGAACAGACCTTACCTCATCTGGTTTGTAGGTTGTAAAAAAGTGAGCGTTAAACAGGTACACCTACGCAATTCAGCATTCTGGATGCAGCATTACCTGGGCTGTGAAGACGTAGTCATAGACGGCATCTCGATCTGGAACCATTCCAACAAAAATAACGATATGATCGATATTGATGGCTGCAAAAACGTACTGATTACCAATGTTAACGGGGATTCTGATGATGATGGCCTAACCCTGAAAAGTACCTCTAAACTTATTTCAGAGAATATTGTGATCAGCAACTGTGTATTCAGTAGTCATTGTAACGGCCTAAAATTCGGCACAGAATCTACCGGGGGGTTCAGGAACGTGACCATTAGTAATATAGTGATCAAACCATCTGCACAGTTGACCACCATTTATGGTAAGCCTGCCGGAAACAGCGGCATTTCACTGGAGATGGTAGATGGTGGGATTATGGAAAATATTACCATCAGTAATGTGGTGATTGACGGGCCACAGGTCCCCTTGTTTATCAGACTCGGTAACAGGGCAAGGAAACATACGGATAATGCGGCAGCGCCCGCTATCGGAATTGCCAGGAATATCCACATTTCAAATGTGACGGCCACAGGTGCAGACATAACCGGAAGTTCTGTAATAGGGCTCGAAAATGCGATCATCGAAAATGTTTCGCTAAGCTATATTTCCCTGTCAGGTTCAGGGGGTGCAAAGGCCGATGCGATGTTCAGGAAGCTGGAAACCCTGGCCGATCATTATCCCGAAGCCACAATGTTTGGCCCCCTGCCTGCATATGGCTTGTTTATCAAGCATGTAAAAGGCATCAGGTTAAACGATATCAGCTGTTCTTTTACCGGAACTGATGAGCGCCCGGCCATCGCACTGGAAAATACCAGCGATTTTGAAATTAAAGGCTCAACTATGGGCAGTACTGCAAACACCAATGCGCCGGTTTATCTGAAAAATACAACAAGGGGCTTCATCACCGCAAACACAGTGTACAGCCCAGCGAAACATTTCATCTGGAAGGAAGGCACAGTGACCGATGTAGCGGTAAGCAATAACCATCATCCGAAAATTAAATCAGGCAGTAATCAAACCATAAAAAAATGATCAGCAGAATAAACATATTCATTTTGCTCTTATTGCTGAACACTAAATTGTTTTCGGCAGAGGTTCCTGTGATGCCTTACCCTCAGCAGGTACTGCAGGGGACGGGTACGATAAAGCTGGGAAAAAGTATGTCTGCCAATACCGGAGGAATAGACCGGGCGATGTTGAACCGCCTGGCCGAGGTTACTAAGTACAGCATCCATACACAAACTGGTGTTGCGGTAAAGCTGGGTTTAACCGGCAGGACCAAGTATGTTGATGCATCGATAAAAAAATACACCGCACAGCTAAAGGCCGACTGGAAAACACAGATCGGAAAAGAAGGCTATGTGTTGGTACTGAACAAAAAAGAACAGCTACTGGTAGCCAATACCGAGACGGGTTTGTTTTACGGATTGCAAACTTTAAGGCAATTGACCGACGCGGGCTGGAATAAAGAACTCATTATCGTCGACTGGCCATCTCTGCCGCAAAGGGTGATGTTTGACGATATCAGTCGGGGGCCTATTTCAAAGGTCTCCTATATTAAACAGCAGATTGAAAGGATGGCCGCATTAAAGGTGAATGGGCTGTCGTTTTATATTGAACACGTGATCCAGACTAAGGCATATCCCGATTTTGCGCCAACAGATGGGAAGCTGACCATTGCTGATATCAGGGAACTGGACAACTTCGCCGCAAAATATCACATGCAGCTGATCGGCAGCTTCCAGTCCTTCGGACATTTTAATAACATCTTATCCCTGCCACAGTACCAGTCGATGGGCGAAACTTCTACGATGATCTCACCGCTGGACCCTAAGGCAAAACATTTCCTGGAAAGCGTGATCACCGAAATGTGCGGAGCTTTCAGCTCCCCTTATTTCAATGTCAACTGCGATGAAACCTTCGACCTGGGGAAAGGAAAATCTAAAAAATATACCGACAGCGTTGGCGTGGCTAAGTTTTATGCGGATCATCTTAAGTTCCTCTACGATGTAGTTAAAAAGAATGGTAAGCAATTGATGATGTGGGGGGATATCGCATTACAGCATGAGGAAATCCTGGATATGCTGCCAAAAGACATTGTTTACATGACCTGGGAGTATGGGGACCCAAAATCGTATAGCAAATGGATTGACCCTTTTGTAAAACGTAACCTGCAGTTTATGGTTTGTCCGGGTATTTTAAATACCAACAGGCTCTTCCCTGATCTGGCTATTGCCAAAGCCAATATCAATGGTTTCATCAATGAAGGTTATAAAAAGGGTACGATTGGTGTGTATACCACCATTTGGGACGAAGGGGGAGACCAGTTGTTTTCGGAGGACTGGTACGGTGTTTATATGGCAGCGGAGAAAAGCTGGAACGTAAAATCCAGCCTTGACAAAGGATTTGATAAACGTTATGAAAAAGCAGCCTACGGAACCGAAAATGGTGCTTATGTGAAAGCTATTGGTAAGCTGATGGAGCTGAGGGACCTGCCCCTGACTTACAATATGACCCACGAGATCTGGTGGCAGCATATTTTACCACAAAATGCTGAGACCCTGATCCTGAACAATAAGGATGTTCCTGAAGGTTTAAGACTGGTGAACGAAGCCGCAGAATTGCTGAAATCGGCAACGCCGGCAAAACATCTTTCCGACCTGGCTACATTAAAATATATTGTAGACCGCTACAAACTCCTTTTTGAGACCAGGGTACAAATTGCGAACATCGCAAAATGGTACCAGCAAAATGAAGGAAAAGGAATTTCAGGTTTAGAACCACATATTGCAACCCTGCGGATCCTAAAGAATAGGTACATCGCGATGGAAGCTGATTTCAAAAGTAAATGGAACCGGGAAAATCAACCTTATACGCTTGATTATGCATTGAAACCTTATAAAGGTCGTATTGCGGCTTTAGCTGATCTGGAACGTAAGCTGGTGATGGTAAGTATAGCCGCCGCTGCCACTGCAACACTACCTCCGGCAGCTGAAATCGGTTTAAATGTGGTAGAGAGCGACCGCTATTATTTCAATTATTGGTTGCTTACCGGTCCTTTTAAAAGCGCTGCGTTTCCCGGATTTCTATATTCTGAAGATGAGCAGGCCAACCGTGCACCTAAACCTGGAGATTTTGCACAGTACAATAGTAAACAGTTCCGTTGGATGAAGTATAATACCGATAACGGTGGCATCATCAATAAGTTTAAAAATCCTGGTAATGATACTTATGTGTACGCTTTCTGTACGATTAATACCGAAATAGACAGGCAAATGCCAGCTTGGGTTGGGAACGGCTCTGCTGTTGAATTGTTCTGCAACGGCGGGAAATTGAACAAAAGCGAAACTGCTGGTAATGGAAAAACTGCAGGTAATGGCGAAGTGGAAAATATCAGCAATGCAGCATTACCTACCGAAAAAGGATACAGTCTGCCCTTAAAGGCAGGTACCAATTATATCCTGTTAAAGATAAAAAGTAATGCGGTGAATGCGGCTTTCACTTTTCGTTTAGGCACCACAGAACCGATAACCAACCACAAACATAAATACACCATCAATGCTAACCAAGATAGTCATGAAGCAGATTAAGATCCTGACCAGTTTAATCCTGGTCGCCATGATTAGCGCCTCCGGTCCTGCCTTTTCCCAGGTAAAAAAGGAAGAGATTGTAACCGCAATTGACCAGACGGCCAATTGTATCGTTAATGTGATCCTGGACGGGCAAGGTAAATCGCGCTGTGATTACAACCTGACGGAAGGGAAATGGTACCCTTATGAAGTGCCATGGCATACGGGGCAGGCTATCAATGCGCTGTTGGCAGGCTACAAGATCAGGGGCAATGAGAGCTGGCTAAATGCGGCAAAAAAAGCCGGTAACTACTGGGTTGGCCTGCAAATTAAAGACCATCCTAAACTGAAGGGGATGCTTGGTGCTACACACGGCGACTTTATAGGGGATGATGTGATTGTTTTTGCCACTATATCAGACGGTACGCCGGGGATTTATGAGCTAAGTAGGGTCACTAAAGATAAAAAATATGCGCAGGTAGCTACTGAGGCCGCCGAATGGATGATGAAAAATATGTACAACGCCGAAAAGGGCGTATGCTATGACAATGTAGACCTGAAAACAGGCGAAGTGCAGAAAGAATTCAGCCCTTTCTGGAAGGATAAAAAGATCGGTGAACAAACTTTGTTTGATGTTTCCCGTCCGAATACTGAAGGTTCGCTGTTTAAGGATGCCTATGAATTTTCTGGCAATACAGCCTTTAAAGATGCCTTCGTCAATTTGTGCAATAGCCTGCTGAAGCTACAGGATGAAAACGGGATATGGTCTGATTTTATGCCCAATTTTAAGGATGTACATTCTTTCCATCCCAGGTTTAACCTTTGGTATGCCGAATCACTGATCGAAGCCTTTAACCTGACCAAAGATAAAAAGTACCTGGAGGCTGCAGCGAAAACCGCGCGTACACATGCTAAAGCACAACAAAAAGATGGCACCATGTATTACGAGAATTATACAGATGGCAAGGCCCCGGACAAAGGATCGGTAACGGGGTCGGAAGTTGCCCTTTCGGGCATCGTATGGATGGAACTTTCAAAGTTGGGCTACAAGGAATTTGATGCCAATATCGAGAAGTCGGCCTATTGGCTGGTGCACAACCGTTTTGCAGAAGATCATCCTGATAAAAACCTTAGAGGGCAGGTCATAGAGACCCGAACGCGGTCCAAGGGCAAGGTCTGGCTGGTAAACCGTGACATTGGTACCAGCTTCGCTCTTCGTTTCTTAAGCGATTATTACAAATTTAAATCATTTCAGAACTAACCAAAATATATCAACCAAACAACCAAATGCAAACTCTAAAAAGAACTTGTCATGAAAAAATCTATTTTTAAATCATATCTCATGTGGATATTGGCGGTTATCATTTCTGCCGCAGGGATTAGCTTTCCTGCACATGCCCAAACTGTGGGGAACATCAGGGGTAAAGTGATTGATGAGCAGGGCGGAGCATTGCCGGGTGCTTCTGTAAAAATTAAAGGTACCAACAAAGGTACATCTACCAGTACTACCGGCGATTTTCAATTGAACGACCTGAAACCGGGCAGCTATGTAGTAACAGTATTTTATATGGGCTTTAGTCCTGTTGATACCAATGTAGAGGTTAAAGCCGGACAAACAACAAACCATAACGTTAAACTGGTTTCGAGTAGTGTTGCTTTAAAAGGGGTGACCGTTTCTGGTGTGATGGAAGGACAACAAAAGGCCCTTAACCAGCAAAGAAATGCGGATAATATCAAACAGGTGATCTCCGCGGATTTGATGGGCCGCTTTCCTGATCTTAACGTAGCAGAATCATTGCAAAGGCTTCCGGGTGTAACCATCGGTCGTGAGCAGGGTGAAGGATCTACCGTTCAATTGCGTGGTACTCCGGGTGGCTATACCAATATCAACATCAACGGGGAGCAGATTATGGGTACACAGGAGCTTGGACAACGGAATGCACAGCTGGACCTGATCCCAGCCAATGTACTGGCTTCGATGGAGGTCGTAAAAACTTTAACACCAGATCTGGATGGTGATGCCATCTCGGGTGCGATTAACTTAAAAACGCCGACAGCAATTAGCTTAAAACCTCAATTGTCGGTCGACCTAGGTGGTGGTTATAATAAACTGCGTAACAATTCAAATGGCATTGGTAACATCAGCTTCGGTCGTCGTTATGGTGCTACAGACGATATGCCAAATGGTAAACTGGGTGTTACCGTATCCGGCAGTTATTACAAAACAAGCAATGGCTATGATGAGATAAATGCGCAGGCCTGGCAGAAAAAAGATTTTACCGGTAGCAAGGACTCCATCTATTTTCCAACTGATATCCGCCTTGTGTATCTGGAAAATGAACGTACCCGTATGGGGGCTACTACTACATTAGACTATAGCTTTAGCCCTACTACATCTATCGTGGCGAATTTAACTTTCAATAGCCTGGATAATGATGCTACCCGCTACCGCAAACGTACCCGTATGCAAACCGCCAATACTACATTCGCAAATGGTGTTTATACCACCACACGGGGAAGGGGATACAATGAGGTACTTGACAGGCAAATGCGGAACAATAATGTCAATTTCAGTCTGGAAGGTGAAACCATGTTAAATAAAGTTAAGCTGGACGGAGGGATATTCATTACCGGTTCTAATTTTGATCAGCGTGCGGCCGCCTATAACTACATCACCGGGAATGTTCCGCTGACGATAACCGATATATCTGGCGATTACATCCAGGCAACTGGTTCTACCGACGCCAAAAATAATGCGGCTTTATACAACTATAATACCATTGAGGCAAACGATTTTATAACCCAGGGCCGCAATTTTGTGGCACGGGTAAACCTTACTTATCCCTACAAAATAGGGGATAATGAAGCTTCATTTAAGATGGGGGCGAAGATAAAAAGGATGGGCAATAAACGTTTCAGGCCATCAAGTACATTTGTAGCCAATTATAGTGGCCCTGCGGGAGTTGGTAACCTCAATAATTTTAAAGGAAATACAGAACTCTCATCCGATTTTCTGGACAACAATATCAGTTTCGGTCTGAACGTGAACAAGGATGCGACCATAGACTTTTATGAGAACAATCCTTCTTATTTTACACAAAACGCAGATCAGACAAAAATATCAATGGACGCGTACTTTTATGATGCGGAGGAGAATGTAGTAGCCGGATACCTGATGAACCGCATTCAGTTTAAGCGGTTAATGTTGTTAGGTGGCTTGCGGGTAGAGCGCACAAATGTGGATTATGATGCGAAGCTGGTAAATCAGGATATTAACGGTAAACTGACGTCCTCAGTGCCGGTTAATTCCAAATACAACTACACCAAATTTTTACCGAATTTGCAGGGTAAGTATGATCTTGCCAAAAATACGGTAGCACGTGGTGCAGTATCTTTTGGTTATTCGAGACCAAACTTCAATGACCTGGTGCCCAGTCGTGTGGTAAGTATCCTGGCCAACACCTTAACTGATGGTAACCCCGATTTAAAACCCGCATTTGCGACAAACTATGACCTTTCCGTTGAACAATATTTAAGCAACCTGGGTATCCTTTCTGTTGGCGCATTTTACAAACATATCGATAAGTTTCAGTACAATAGTGTGATCACCTTGGCCGGTACAGAGTTCCCTGATGCTGCCCTTTATAAAGGTTATCTTTATTACAAAGCTTATAACGGGGATTTGGCTAAAGTATTTGGTGTTGAGTTGAATGCGCAAACCAACCTTACCTTTCTTCCTGGTATCCTGAAAGGAATTTCATTATATGCCAACTATACCTATACCCACTCCAGGGCAGATGCATTGGGCAGGAAAGGCCTTCGTTTACCCGGACAGGCCGATCATACCGCTAATGGTTCAATTTCTTATACTTTAAAAGGTTTTACACTGCAAGGGAATTTGAATTATAACGGCGCTTACACCTCAACTTTAGGAACTGATGATGCCACTGATGTGATCAGGGCCGCACGTTACCAGGTAGATGTGAATGCTTCTTTCCGTATCACCAAAGGGTTGACGATTTATGCTGAGGGTGTGAACCTGACCAATGAGCCGCAGGTAGAATACTTTGGAGAACGCTCCCGCATTTTTACCAAAACATTTTATGATTATTCGGCCCGCGCCGGATTAAAATACCGCTATTAAGCAATAGCGGCCATTAAAGTAATAATTACCATTAAAGTGATAACTACTATTAAAGTAAATGATGACAACGATTAAAGAATTTTTAAAAGATAATTTACAGGTTAAAATTTATTCAGACAGGAGGGAAATGGGAACTAGCGCTGCGAATTTCGCAGCGCAATGTCTGAGAGAATTGTTGCGGCAGAAAGAGGAGGTTAACATCATCTTTGCCGCGGCGGCCTCTCAGCTTGAATTCCTGGAAGCCATTATCCTGGAAAAAGATATAGAATGGAACCGTGTAAACGCTTTTCATATGGATGAATATACTGGTTTGCCGGTAAGCCATCCACAGCGTTTCGGGAATTTCCTGAACGAGAAGATCTTTTCAAAGCTGCCGTTGAAAAAAGTTTACTACCTGAACGAAGATGGTGACGATACCGGGGCCGAAAGTACCCGCTATGCGGCATTGCTGCAAAAGATGCCACCTGATATAACCTTTATGGGGATAGGTGAAAATACGCACCTGGCGTTTAATGATCCGCATGTGGCGGATTTTAATGACCCTGTGCTGGTCAAGATCATTGATCTTGATGAACCCTGCAAGTTGCAACAGGTGCATGATGGATGTTTTGCTACAATTGCGGACGTGCCGTCATATGCATACACTTTAACTATTCCTGCTTTATTGCAGTCGGCACATATTTTCTGTATGGTTCCAGGTAAAAATAAGGCACAGGCAGTAAAATATACGCTAACTGAAGATATCAGCGCCAAATATCCCTCTACTTCTTTAAGAAATCATCCTGATGCGATCTTGTTTTTAGATCAGGACAGTGCAGCGTTCATTCTTTAAAAAATCAGCCCATGAACTTATCCAGCAAGGTGTTTTTAGGTATAGCAGGTACAGTGATGTTAACAGGAATGTCTTTCAGTGCCCTGGCACAGGCGAATGATGGTCTGTCTATTGCTAAAAAGGTTGCAGATAAAGTAATTGCTGATACCCGGTTTGCTTTTACACTGGTGCCTCAAAAGGAGGTACTGGGTTTGCAGGTGGTTGATTTTAGGAGTCTGCGGCCGCTACCCGCACAGCAGGTCTATGCAAAATGCCGGCTTACCGCAATTAGCGATACCCTCATTAGCTTTGGCCTCAGTTATGCTGGCCAGCTCAGCATCTGGATCAATAGCAAGCCGATGTACCAGGGCGAAAATGCTGTAGTTAAAATACCTAAAGAGATTTCGTATAACCGCTTTACTTTTAGTAACCGCTTTTCCATAGGTTTAAAAAAGGGTGACCATGAAATTGTACTTCGTTACACTGCGGTTGAAAGTGGTCTTCCTGTAGTATTTTTAATGCCTGCAACAAAGGAGGGCGATCTGGATGCCGCAGTAAAATTCAGCTCCGGAATTAAAGAAGATAACCAAAACACCGCATGGATGCTTTTGGGGCCGCTTAACAAAACGCAGCAAATGGATCCGCAGGTCGGGCTACCCGATTACCTGATGGAAGGTAAGGGGGCGCTGACCTGGGTTAAAAGTCCGCAACGCTTTATTCCAGAGTTAGAGACCCCGGCCGCTGCCAGCTACCAGCGTGATCCTTATACCGACTGGCATTATTCACATGGCGCAATGGTATGGAGCATGATGGCTTTAGATACAGCCGGGAAGTATACTGCTTTTACAAAGCAATACATCGATTTTACCTTGCAGCAGGTTCCCTATTTTCGCTACCAGTATAATTCATTATTTGCCTGGCGTGGCAGTTATCACAGGATTTTCAGACGTACCATGTTGGATGACACCGGGGCACCTATTTTACCTTTTGCCGAATCGTTACTGAAGGAAAAGGATCCAGCGGTAAAAGAACTGGTGATGCCCATAGCCAATTATGTGGCGAACGAACAACACAGGTTAAAGGACGGAACTTTTTGTAGGCCTGAGCCTATGGAATTTACAGTATGGGCGGACGACCTGTTTATGGGGGTACCCTTTCTATTGCAAATGGCAAAAATTACGGGTGATCATAAATATTACGATGATGCCGGTAACCAGGTTTTAAACTTTAGGAAGTACCTGCTCAATAGGGCAACAGGATTATACAAACACGCGTGGTTTAATGATAAACAGCAGCAGTCAGCTGCATATTGGGGCCGTGCCAACGGCTGGGTTGCCTGGGCGAATGCAGAATTACTGGCGAAGTTGCCTAAAAGCCATCCGGCCTACAAACAGGTACTTCTTAATTTCCGACAGGACATGAAAGCGCTGATCGCTTACCAGGACAAAAGTGGTTTTTGGCACCAGGTATTAGATAGGCCTGATTCATACGAAGAAACTTCCTGTACTGCATTGTTTACTATTGCGTTGGCCAGGGGCGTTAGGGAAGGCTGGTTAAATGCCAGCTATAAGAAAAATGCCTTTGCGGGCTGGGAGGCTGTTAAGACAAAAATTGATGAGCATGGTGTAGTGCATGGCATTTGTCAGGGTACCGATATCGGTTACGATCAGGAGTTTTATATGAAAAGGAAAACGATAGACAACGACCCCCGCGGCATGGGCGCTGTGATCACCGCAGGTATAGAAATATCAAAACTCCGGAAATGAAGGTACTGCGAAAATTAAACCTGGTTTATTTGTTACTGGTAGTAACGGCGCTGGTTTCCTGTAGTAAAAATACAGGGCCGGGTATCCTTTACCTATATGATATGGGGACCGAAAAATCGCCTGTTGAAAAAGGCTATATCCAGGTTAGCCCTGCCAGCGCCTATACAGATCAGGCCGGCTATGGTTGGTTGAACAAACCCGGAGGGGGCTTTGATACCCTTGCCGGGAAATGGAACAATGACCTGAACAGGGATGGGGTATGGGCAAAAGACAGCCTTGTTTTTAGGGCAAATATTCCCAACGGAACATACCTTTTGACACTTACGCTGGGCAACAATACGGAACGACATTTAAATCAGTCCGTTTATTTTAATGGTGAACAAATTGGTGGTCCGGTGATCACGCCCTGGTACCGTATCCCCATTAAAAGTGTAAATAAAGAAATAACGATCAGTAAGGGGATAGCGGTTATAAAAGTTAGTTCCGCTTCGCTGGTGGCCGTTCAAAACATCGAATTCCGTGCTGTTACCAGGCAAAAGATGGGTACTGCTCCTGGCTTTGAACAAGATACCATTGCAGTAAAAAGCATAGGAGGGGATTTTGCTGCTAAATATTTAAAAGCGGCTTACTATTACGACCTTGGGGCCTGGTCAAAATCGGCCAAAAGTTCTGGCATCAACTTTACTTTCAGAATGTACCTTGCGGCAGATATGCTGGAGCAGATTGCTGCCGTAGAAAATGATCCCTTATACGATAAAGCCATTTATCTGCTGGCAAAAATCCATTACTGGTTAGACCAGGAGGATCATGATCCTTACCATGAGGCGGAGGCCAGAAAGTATTTTACCATTCTCAAAAAGAAATATCCCGATGCTGATTTGATAAAAATGTACCTGGGAGAAAAGGTTCCCTTTCAGGTGTCAGGTCAGATAGACCCAAATGGCGCACCACAATGGGCAGTTAAGCAGCGCGAGGCCATGCAAAGAATGCTGAAAATCATCTACTGGTGGGTGAACGAACGACAGGAGGCGAACGGTGAACTGGGAGGTAAATATGGTGATGATGTGGAAATCCTGCGCTGGTGGCTTCCCGCAATTTTAGGTGCTGATGATGCTACTGCAACAAAAGGGTACCTGAGACTGGCAGACGGGGTATGGAACAGTGGTATCCTGGAGCGCGGTTTTGCTAAGAAAATTGATGATGTAGAACATTCGGCCGAGCTTTTCCGGGATACGCATCCTTCGATGTTTATGATCCGCTATGGTGATCCTGAATACACAGAACGCTGCCTGATCAGTATGCAGAATTTTGAAAAAGTATGGACAGGGATTACGCCCAAAGGGCACCGTCATTTTAAGTCCTGCTATCTTTCGGCCACAGCAGTACTGGAAAAAGCCCCCATGAACGTGGATGTGCCGCTCAATGCACGGGCAGTTTTGCCCGGCTTATGGGCTGCCTGGTACAACCGGAACCCTACATTGCTGAAGCTGTTCAGCGAATGGGGCAATGCCTGGGTAGCAGATGCTGCCCGTACTGATGGGGGGAAACCGGTTGGTATATTGCCTGCGGCAATCGCTTTTGCAGATGATGGCATTGGGGCGCATACCGGTAAGTGGTACGACCCGGGATTGGAATACGATTATTATAAATGGGAGAGCCTGGGCCATGTTAATGAAATGCATGCCCAATTGATCGGCATGTACGGCATTACCAACAATACAGCTTTTTTAAAACCAATAGATTTTTGCTACGACCTGATGATGGCCGCTGCCCAGGAAAAACTACCCGATAATCCTGTACAAGGCTCCTTAAGCTGGGTAAAAAAGGTATTGCTGGAGGGGGGGGTAGATAAGGGAGGAGAAGCCAACCCTATGACCGATGTTTTTGCCATGGCCGGGCAGCTCAGCAATAGCCGTAAGTATGATGAGTTTATTGCCCTGAAGGGCAATCCTTATAACAAATACCAGGTGAACAAAGATCTGGAAACCATCAATAAAGGCTTTGAGGAATTGCTAAACTCGCTTAGGTATAATTTTCCACTTTTAACTAGTGAAGTTAAATATACCGACCGTGTATACGTACGTGGCAGTGACTTGTTATTTGGCATGTATACCGGACACTTCGGTTCGGGATATGAATACCCTTCAACTGTGGCCACCTGGAAAAATACCGGCCCGGATATGGGCGTGTTTGTCCGCCAGGGTAACGTTACATCAGCAAAGGTATCCCTGTATAATTTTGGGGAAGCCAGAACGGTAACTATGCAAACCTGGTTGCTTGAACCAGGTACTTACAAGCTGAGTACCGGTACTGATACCAATGATGATGGTGAAATTGATGCAGATCGAATAGAACGTGTCCTGGTGCTAAAGGAAAGGGTAAACCAGCTGCAGTTGCAGGTGCCTGCAAGGAAACTCCAGGCTGTAAAGCTTGAACAGGTTAAAGCAGGATCAAAGATTGGTGCGGCAGCGGATGTAGCACTTACCGATCGTGACATCTCCATTGTTAATGATCAGCTTGTTGTTAAAATCCATAATGTTGGAAATGTAACTGCCAAAAATATCAGTGTTGAGCTGTGGAACGGAACGAAGAAGGTAGGATCAGATAAAATATTGGAGATTGCTGCTCCAAACGATCTGGTACCACGTTGGAAAACGGTCAGCTTCAAGCTAGACCGGAGTATCACAACTTCAGATATTTCCATTAAGGTGGATACAGATCAGCCTGAAATCACGACGCTTAACAATATTGCATCCTATCATTTAACCAGGTAAAAACAGAATATTATGGCAGGATATAAGTTAAAGATATTATTGATCCTATTGCTTGCCGGCTTTGTTTCTTCAAGTGTCCGGGCGCAGGATATTAATCTTAAAAAGGAGTATGGCGAAACATTGCTGCAACTGGTGGATGTATTGCTGCAGCATCAGCTGAAGGAAAAGGGGAACCCTGGTTTTGGTGCGCTGAAATGTGATTATGACGGGGTATTACACACCAGGGCCTCAGAGGCGGTATATCCCTTTGCCCTGGCCTATAAAATTACTGGTAACCGTAAATACCTTGAGGCCGCAGTTCGCACCGGCAACTGGCTGATCCAGCAACAGGAGCAAAATGGCAGCTGGAAAGAAACCCCCGAAGAATGGACAGGCACAACCACTGATCAGGTTTTAATGCTGATGCTGGCCTGGGATCATGTAGCACCTCAGCTCAGCAAAACAGAAAAAGCCAGCTGGCGCAATGCTATCCATAAAGCAGTTGATTATTTGCACCTGGTAATGACGCCTGAGTTTGCCAGTATCAATTATGTGGCTACCACCTGTGCAACCCTGGCGAAGGCCGGCATTTTTTTTAATGAGCACAAGTATTCAGAAAGAGCAGCTAAATTAGCGTACCGTACCATCTCAAAGATGGATGAGGATGGCTTTTTAAATGGAGAGGGTGGACGTACTTATGCCAATAAGTTGGGCGTAGACCTGGGGTACAGCATGGAAATGTCTTTATGGGGGCTAGGCTATTATGCGAAACTGACGGGCGATACGCTGGTTAACAATGCGGTTAAACATGCCCTGAAAAGCCATCTTTATTTTATTTATCCTGATGGTTCGTTAGACAATTCATGGGGTATCCGGTCCAATAAGTGGACTACCTATGGTGGTGCAACCTCTGATGGTTGCCAGGTCCTATTTTCGTTATATGCGGATGAAGACCCCAGGTATGGCGCTGCCTCGCTAAAAAACCTTCAATATTTGCGCAAAAATATCTTGCCGAACGGGCTCATCGGCTATGGCCCGCAACATGAAGCAGTAATGGACCATCCTCCGTGTATTTATCCAACTTTTACCAAGGCCAAGAACCTGGCTATGGCCTATGAACTGGAAACGAAATTAAGCCGGGCGTCGGCGAAATTGCCAACTGAAGAGGTAGGTTGGTTAAAGCATTTTAAAACAGTTGACGTTGCACAGCTGCGTACCGAAAATTTTATGGCAACCATCACTTCTTATGGCTACAAAGATTATAAGGCCGGGGCAAAAAGTAAATATATGTACCGTCCGGCAGGTGGGGCGATATCTGCCTTATGGGTAAAAGACCATGGCTATTTAACTGCATCCAGTGTAACGGAATATTCAAGACCAGAGCCGATGAGTTTTCCCGAAGCGCCAGGTGTCAGATCTCTAACCCCGCGGATAGAGTTTACTGATAGTCTGGGTTATTTTACGAACCTGTTTGAGTTTGATAGCAGGATGGAAGCGGAAGAAATTGCAAGCAATAAATTTGAAGTGAACGTTGCCGGTGAGCTGAAGGATAAGAACTGGCTGGCGGCAGGAGTTGGCTACCGGATGAATTATCTGTTTTCTGATAGTGCCGTAGTAAAAACAATCAGGCTGGTTTACCATGATGCCTGGCCTATGGTAAAAATCATTGAACCCATTGTCCATTATAAAGGAATGGTGTTTACAAAAATTGATGCGCATACTGTTTTAATCAGCGCTGGCGACCATCAATTCAGGTTTAAGCTGCTTTCAGGTAATGCGGTGTTAAATATGGGTAAGGATGCGGAGCATTACTGGGCGCCATATCCGGCATTAAAGGCTTTCCCTTTGGAGATGGAAGTACGGCCTGTAGCCGGTAGTTTTAATCAAGAAGTCCGGTATGAGATTTCAGTGATGTAATTTTTGGGTAATTTCTAATATTTAGGTCAAATAAAGCGCGAAAAACGGGTCATTATGCATAAAGTGTAGTTAAACGCGTAAAACGCACAGTACTATTTTTATTCCATTTACATTTAGGTTATGAAAAAAAACATAACAACAGAAAAGCGATGCCTGAAATTTTTTTAGATCAGTTTCGGGCTTACAGGGAGCCGGTATTCAGGCTAATAAATAAGTCGGGTTTGCCTGGTACCTCCTTCGTCTCTCCTTCGGGTTTGTTCGGTCAAATTGCGAATGAAAGTAATCTCAAAGAGAAGGGGGTGCAGTTTTTTTTACAGGCAGTGTGACTGACTCCTGAAGAACCTAAAAAAAATGTAGTAAGAAAGTCTCAATTAAAACTGAAAAGTCGCTGCCATTGAATCCGGTGAACTTTAAAAAAGAAATTATGGAATGCTGACTAATAGCTATACTTAGAGATAAGATTGTACAATAAAATGACACCTCGTGAGAAATTAAGGTATACGAGTTTTTTTGTGAAGATACTTTTGATTTATGAAAAAATAAACAAGATAAAGTGTAGTAAAAACACAAAATTCTGGTATGGGAATTCTCCGTCCGGATGTCGACCAGGCTCTAAAACAACTCGGTACATTAGACCTACATCATAGGTACCTCACAGGTACCTGGTAGGTGTAAACACCTTTCATATAGGTGTGATATACCTATGAGGTACGGTTTTGCTACCCGGTAAGGTAAAGCAGTAGTATGAAAAACCAGCTTAATGAACTGAATTATTGACAGTAAAGAAGATGAAAAACCAATGCCAAGACTCCTAAACGGTGTTTTGGATCCGGTTTTGAGCAAAATAGGCACTGTAGTAAGTGCAACATGTCACAGTGTGACCTAGGTGCGAAGTGTACCAAAAAAAGAAGAAAAAAGTTAATTCTACCGCACAATTTGCCAATGAAGAGAAGTTCAAGTTTGTGAACCGGTAGACGATCCCATTTTATGCTTATATTTTAATAGACTTTCAAAATCTGCAGGTCGAAAAGCCCGCAGTCAGTACCGCTTTTGCTTTAAACTATTAGCAAGCCGTTGTAGGAAGTTTTCCTGATTTTGGAATTGATTTTTCAAAAATTGTGTCGTGTGTAGAAGGTTATTTTTTCTTTGCTTCGTTCCAATACACGTCCATCTCCGCCAATGTCATATCCTGTAGTGCCTTCCCATTTTCCTTTGCTTTCTCTTCCAGATATTGAAATCTTTTGATGAACTTTTTATTCGTTTTTTCAAGCGCATTTTCAGGATTAATATTGATGAAACGTGCATAATTGATCAAAGAAAATAGCAGATCGCCAAACTCAGCTTCGGCTTTTTCCACATCAATAGCTTCATTATCCACCACATTAAATTCAGCCTTAAACTCCTGCATTTCCTCTTCCACCTTTTCCCATACCTGGGATTTATCTTCCCAGTCGAAGCCTACACCGCGGGCTTTTTCCTGTATGCGACTGGCTTTTACGAGGGATGGAAGTCCAGCAGGCACGCCCGCCAGAACTGATTTATTGCCTTCCTTCAGCTTGAGCTTTTCCCAGTTGCGTTTTACATCTTGTTCATCCTGCACCTCAACATCACCATAAATATGAGGGTGACGATTGATGAGTTTATCACATACGCTATTGAGTACATCAACAATAGTGAAATCATTGGTCTCAGAAGCAATCCGTGCATAGAATACCAGGTGCATCATCACATCGCCAAGCTCCTTTTTAACTTCATCCAGGTCACCCTCTAAAATAGCGTCCGACAACTCGTAAGTTTCTTCAATGGTGAGGTGCCTTAAAGTTTCCATAGTTTGTTTTTTATCCCATGGACATTGTGTACGCAAGGTATCTAAAACAGTTAACAGACGAACGAAGGCAGATGATGGTTCTGTAGCGGTAACGGGTGGTATATTGTTGGGCATTGTGGGTTTTATTTTACGACGTTAAAGGTAACCATCATTGTGGTTAAAAAAAGAACAATAAGACCGGATAAAAACATGATATCGGCAATTTTCTCGAGACGGTCGTTAACGCCTTTTTCTTTTCTCATAGAGAGAAAGGAAAGAATCGAGCTGACCATAAATAAAATGATGGCCAGCGCAGTGGTTTCATCAATCAAGGTACTGTCCTGCATTTTAGAGACCTTAATGGAGGTCAGGACGATGAAGCAGAGGCCTAAAAGTGTTGCCGAGGTGTTAAGTATGTGGGGAGATTTGTTTTCTGCCATAAAATTATTCCTGCTCTTCCAGCTTTATTTTTTTTGTAATCCGGTACACCCGGCGTTTTTTTGCGGGTTTCTCTTCACCACCAAGTAAGATGCCCCATGGTTTTAACTGGTCCACTTTATCGAAAATGATTTTAAGCATGGCAAGATAAGGAATACAGAGGAACATACCTGATATCCCCCAGATCATTTCGCCAACTACAATGCCGATAAAGGCAAATAAGGCGTTGATCTTTACCTTTGAACCTACAACCAATGGCATCAGGACGTTTCCGTCAAGCGCATGAATACTTACGAAGGCAATGACTACCAACAATACTTTGGCGGCTCCTGCTGTAGCAAAGGTGATCAGCACACTGATCAGCAATGCGGTAAAGATGCCTAAATAAGGTACAATATTGAAAATTCCGGCAATGAGACCAAGCAGAACCGCATATTTTACATTCAATAGGGAGAGTGTACCCATCATCAAAGCAGTAACGATAAGCATTTGTAAAAATAAGCCCGTAATGTATTTTTTAATGATGTACTGTACCTGGCGTACAATTTCTCCTACTTTTTGTTTGTGCTTTTCCTCAAATACTGAAGACAGGAAGTTGAACAAAATTCCCCGGTAGTTGAGGATGAAAAAGGTAAATAATAAGAGGAAAGACAGAAATAAAAAGGTTGAAGATACCGTAAGTAGGGTAGCGCCCAATACCGATGCACTGGTGGCCACAGCGCTGCTGGCACTGTCTTTAAGGTAGTCTATCTGCTTTTGGGTATTGACATTGAAAGTCCTGGAAATCCAGTGCTGAACATCATGGAAGGAAGTTTCGGCCTGGTGTTTCAATAACGGCCAGTCCTGCCATAGATCAGTAAGCTGGTTGGCGAGGAAATAAAGGATCCCGGAAATAACTGCAATCATCAATACAACGGAGATGATGGAGGCGATGCTTCTTTTAAAACGCCATTTCTGTTCCAGGAAATTTGCCATGGGTAACAGCAATAGAGCCAGTAAAAAAGAGGTGAGCAGCGGAGCAAGAATAGTTTGTCCTAAAATAGCCAGGTAGCCAAGGCAGATAATGGAAAACAATACCATCGCTAGCTTGGTATAAAAAGGCAGGGAGATGTTTCTCATGTGCGATAGGTTAATAATGATGTAAATTAACCAAAAACAAATGCCCTGCCAAATATTTGACCGGGCATTTATTTTTGTAGCGGATTTTACGTCTTACCAGGCACTTGCCTGATCCAGAATGGCAATGTCCTCTATGTTTAACCTGATATTGGCCGCTTTAACCAGGTCTTCCAACTGTGTAAGGTTGGTTACGCTGGCAATTGGCGCGGTAACTGATGGTCTGGCAATGAGCCAGGCCAGGGCTATACTTGCAGGGTTAGCATTGTATTGTTCTGAAACCTGGTCCAGTGCTTTTAAGATTTTAAAGCCCCGGTCGTTCAGATAATTCTTGATACCACCACCACGCTGACTTTTATTCAGGTCGGCTTCCGACCGGTATTTTCCTGTTAAAAAGCCACTGGCCAATGCGTAGTAATTAATTACACCCAATTGGTTGTCAATAACTACTTTTTCAAGTTCTTTTTCATAACCTTCACGTTTGTAGAGGTTGTACTCTGGCTGGAAGGTCTGATATTTAGGAAGGCTCAACCTTTGCGCGGTTTCCAATGATGCGGTTAAGCGTGCAGCGGAAAAGTTAGAAGCGCCTACCCAGCGTATTTTTCCAGCTCTGATCAGCCGATCATATACTTCGAGCGTGTTTTCAATTGGGGTTTCTGCATCGTCATAGTGTGACTGGTAAAGATCAATATAATCGGTTTTCAGCCTTTTTAAAGATTCATCAACAGATTTGAGGATGTAGTCTTTTGCCAGGCTTTTTTTGTCTGAACCTGGAATAGAACCTACTTTAGTAGCAATGATTACCTGCTGACGGTTTTTACGTTGCTCCATCCAGTTGCCGATAATGGTTTCCGATTCTCCGCCTTTATTGCCCGGTACCCAATGTGAATAGGAGTCTGCCGTGTCAATAAAGTTGAAACCCGCGCCTGTGAAGCCGTCTAGTATTTCGAATGATTTCCGCTCGTCTATGGTCCAGCCAAAAACGTTTCCACCAAAAGTGATGGGATAAACGAATAAGTCTGAATTACCTAATTTTCTTTTCTCCATTAGTTTATTACTTTGTTAAGGATTGATCCCGCAGGTCCGCAATTGTTGTGGATAGCTTATGCGATAAGCATAAACCTGCTGTATGTTTAACAAATTTAAACGAATGGGGTTTGCTTATGGTCCTTGATTTGTAATTTCCTTTAACCTTTTGTTGCACGGAGCATTTCTCTTTTGCCGGGAGCCCCCTGTAATTTTTCGATACTAAAACCAACACTTTTTAAGGCACGTTTTAATTTACCGGTAATGGCATAGGTGACAAAAATACCCCCGGGTTTCAGAAAATTGCAAACATGGGCGATAATTTCATCGGTCCACATTTCGGGCTGATGTTGCACCGAAAAGGCATCGTAGTAGATCAGATCAAACTGCTGATCAGTTTCGTACCGGTGCAGGTAAGTATGTACAATTCTTAATTGCTGTCCGGGAGTAATTTGTACTGCCTGTTGCAACGCTTTCCCGTAATTATTAACTGTCCCATTCCATATTTCCTGAGGAACATAGTTATTGTAGCCTGTGGATTCCAATTCTTCGATTTGCAAAGGGAAGGCTTCTAAGGAGGTATAATTCAGATTTATTTCGTTTTCTTGTCCGTATGCCGCACTAAGCAAAAAGTTAAGCCCGGTACCAAAACCAACTTCAAGAATATTGATCTGTTGATCGGGAAAACAGCTGATTGCATGTTTTAGCCCTGCATCAATAAATACATGTTTGCTTTCCTGTAAGGCGCCATGTTTGGAATGGTAATGCTCACCAATACTTTCATTGTATAAGGTATTGGAGCCGTCGGCAGTTAAAGTGATCTTGTTCATCCCTGCAAACTTAGAGAAAAATGTTTTTAACTTTAGGACTTATTAATTGCCGGTTATGGATATTGAATCATTAAGAGATTATTGTTTGAGCTTAAATGGGGCTACTGAAGGAATGAAATGGGACCACCTCTGTTTCATGATTGAGGAAAAGATATTTGTGCTGGCATCGCTGGAAGACGGTCATCTTTGTCTGAAATGTGATCCTGAGGATTTCGATGGATTAACTGCCAGGCCAGGAATTAAACAGGCACCACATTTTGCACGAAGACAATGGGTAGTGCTGGAAAGTCTTGATGCACTCCCTTCAGCCGAATTGCAAAGCCGGATTGCTGCCTCCAGGGCTTTGGTTTTATCTAAGTTGCCTAAAAAAATACAGGCAAAGTATGCTTAGTGCATAAAAACTACCTATTAAAGCTTTCAGGTATATTCCACGTGTAGTGGTTTTCCTGGTTTGTTTTCTGAAATACTGTGTTTTTATTCAATAAATTGTTGATTTTAAGGTTGTTGAATTAAAATGTTTCTCAATTTGCGAGGACGGTATGCTAAATTGTGAATAACTTTGCTGTGATTGACTTTATTCATTATAATATGTATTTTTGTGACATGCAAACATTAATTGTTCAACCAAAAGACCGGAAGGAATTAGCCGCTGTAAAAGCTGCGCTAAAGACTTTGGGCGTTTCCTTTAGAAAGGAAGAGGTTGAACCGTACAATCCTGAGTTTGTGGCTAAGATTGAAAGAAGTAAAGCTGAGGCGAGAGCCGGTAAAACAACAACAATCGAACCCGCCGACATATGGAAATTAGGTTAACTGATTGTGCTAAAGCTGAAATAAAACGTTTTTTACATTCCGGCCAAAAGAATGTGGTTAAAAAAATTGAAGCGTTGCTTTCTGAAATTAAAAACTCACCATTTGAAGGTATTGGGAAACCAGAAGCTTTAAAACATGAATTTTCAGGGATGTGGTCCAGACGTGTCAATAAAGAACACCGTATTCTCTATGAAGTGATTGAGGATGTGACTTTTATTTACTCAGTTAAAGGACATTATTGATCATCCTTTTTCTTACTTAAAAGAAAATTACCAAGTAATAAATATGCTTAAATAAGCATTATACACAATAAGATTATTACTTGTTAAACCAGTAGTATATCTTGGTAAGCCCAAGTTTCCTGAGGATGGTACCGGTGAAAGAAAATACATTTATCGTCTTCATCTCTGCTTTTTTATACCTATTTAACATATTTTAACAAAAAATATTGTATGTAGGTAAAAAAAAATACTATGTGAATTACACACCCAGCTTTTTCCGCTGACCAATATACAGCCCGGTTACTACCAGCAATGTTCCCGCAATGGTATACCAGGTAATGGGTTCATCTAAAAGCCACCAGGCATAAAAGAAGCCAAACAACGGACAAAGGAACAGCCACAATGACGCTTTTACGGTATCAATTTTTAAGAGATAAAACCAGCAGATGAGGCCGACTACCGACACTGAAAGACTGAGCCAGAGGACGGAATAAACCAACCTGTTGTCGAACTGTACAGCATTAAAGTCGCTCATGAAAAATGTAAAAGGGAGCAGGAACAATCCACCAAGCGTAACCTGCCAGCCATTGATCAAAAGATTAGGTAAGGTCCATTTTACCCTGGCATAATATACACTGGCAAAGGAAACGGCCACCATACTTAACATGAGTATGGTAACTCCGAATATGCTGGTATTGGCACTTTTGAGTAAAGGATAGGTAGCCAGGGCGATTCCTGCCATACCAATGATGATACTCAGGATTTCAGCTTTCGCAGGTTTGCGGCCCATTAGCCAGGAGGATAGTAATACAATCAACAATGGGTTCGTGGAGGTTGCCAAGCTGCCAATGCCTGCGGCGGTATATTTCATGGCAAAGACATACATGCCCAGATATACTGTAGTGTTCAGAAAGCCAAAAATAGCGAGTTGCCTCCATTCTTCGGTATTCGGTAACCTGTATTGCTTATCCCTGCTGATCAGGTAGCAGAAGCCCAATAAAACCAATCCCGCAATAAAGAAACGCAGGTTACCCAGTACCAGTGGTGGTGCTGATAATATACCAAACTTAGTGGCAACAGAAGCGGAAGCCCATAACATAGCAAAGAGCAGACCTGCAAGTATCGTTTTCATTACAACAAAGGTATTGAAGATGCAGTGTTATTTGCAGCATTTTATATAAGTTTGCCCAAACTAATTTTTTATACGAATGAAGAAACTGTTTCTGCTGACCAACCTGGTAGCGATTGCTTTTTGTGGTTTTGCGCAAAATAAACAATTTACCATGCAGGATGCAATGAGCAATGCACGTACGTCGCTTGCGCCCGAAAACCTAAGCCAAATTCAATTTATTTACGGAACGGAAGATTATATATATGCAAAACGTATCGGTAACAGTCCGGTATGGTTAAGCGGCAATGCTAAATCGAAGGAAGATCAACCTTTTTTGACTTTAACACAGCTCAATCAAAAGCTAAGGACGGCACAAAAGGATACTTTAAAAATGATGCCGATGATCCAGTTTAACCAGGGGCCGGAATGGATTTTAAACCTTGGAGGCAGCAAAGTAGCGCTTAACCCGGTTAAAAATACGGTAGATGTTTTGGTAGATCAATCCTTGATGGCCAAGTCGAACGTTGAGGAAAGCAAAGCTGGTTATGTGGCTTACCTGGATGATTTTAATTTGTTCGTTGCTAAAGGTGGCGACAAAAAGCAGGTAACGACTGATGGTACCAAGGACATTGTTTATGCTTCTTCTGTACACAGAGATGAGTTTGGTATCAGCAAAGGTATATTCTGGAGCAATAGCGGTAAGGCACTTGCATTCTATAGAATGGACCAGGGGATGGTTACTGATTATCCGATTATTGACTGGACAACCAGGCCTGCGCACAATGTGAACATCAAATATCCAATGGCGGGTGATAAAAGCCATCAGGTAACGGTTGGTGTTTATAATGCGGAAACAAAAGCTGTAGTGTACTTAAAAACGGGAGAACCTGTTGAGCAGTATTTAACAAATATTGCCTGGAGCCCGGATGATAAATATGTTTATATCGCGGTGTTAAACCGTGGTCAAAACCATATGAAGTTAAATCAATACGATGCGGCTACAGGTGATTTTGTAAAGACTTTATTTGAGGAGAAGGATGATAAATATGTGGAGCCACTGGTGCCTATGTTGTTCCTGAAAAACGATCCTTCAAAGTTTATCTGGCAAAGCAACAGGGACGGATGGAACCATTTGTACCTTTATGATTTGAAAGGAAAAGTTTTAAAACAATTGACAAAAGGCCCATGGGAGGTGCTGGAAGTAAAAGGTTTTGATCCCAAAGGTGAGCAGTTGTTTTATGTTTCAACTGAGGAGTCGCCGGTAACAAGAAACTTGTATGTACTGAATGTGAAATCTGGTAAGTCGCGCAGGATTACGCAGGGTTATGCAGTACACAATGCGCAGGTTAGTGCTTCAGGAAATACGATAATAGATAGCTATAGTACACCTAACGATCCGAGGGTAATCCAGCTAGTAGAGACCACTACTTCAAAAGCTAAAGTATTGTTAAAAGCTGTTAACCCTTTGGCCGCCTATGCCACTGAAAACTCATCGATATTTACGATTAAGAGTAAATCGGGCGATGATCTGTACATGAACTTGTATAAACCTGTAAATTATGATGCCACTAAAAAATACCCGGTAGTAGTTTACTGGTACGGCGGTCCGCATGCACAGTTGATTATGAATGGCTGGAATGCTGGTGCCGGAGATTATTGGTCGAGATACATGGCACAAAATGGTTATGTAGTCCTTACTGTAGATGTAAGAGGTAGCGATAACAGGGGCAAGGCTTTTGAACAATCAATGTTCCGTCGTGCTGGTGAGGTGCAGATGGAAGATATGATGAGTGCTGTGGATTACCTGAAAAGCCAGCCTTATGTAGATGCTGCCAATATGGGGTTATTTGGATGGAGTTTTGGTGGTTTTGCGACTACTGATTTTATGCTGACACATCCTGGTGTGTTTAAAGCTGCGGTAGCAGGTGGACCAGTGATCAACTGGCAGTTTTATGAGGTGATGTATACTGAACGTTATATGGATACGCCGCAGGAAAATCCTGAAGGTTATGCAGCTACATATTTAAGTAACAGGGTTGACCAATTGAAAGGTAAGTTATTGCTGATCCATGGTCAGCAGGATCCGGTAGTTGTACAGCAGCACTCTGTTGATTTTGTGAAACATGCAGTTGATAAAGGGGTACAGGTAGATTATATGATTTATCCGGGACATGAGCACAATGTGACGGGTAAAGACCGTGTACATTTGTATCAGAAAGTAACGGATTATTTTAATCAGAACCTGAAGAAGTAAAGGGGGAAAATACAGTGGTTCCTTGCCTCTGCAAAATCCGGAAGAAGGATTTTGAAGGTCGGCATCGGAGCACTGAATTTTTCCTGTCAGAAGGAAAAGAAAAGGGATTGTGTTTTTGCACAATCCCTTTTCTTTTTATAGTTGTTTTCTTTTTTTTACTTGTTTTGTCACATGTGGTTTCGTTGTTTTTATTACATGGTTATTTTGTCCAGCCCGGGTTTTGTACTAAGTTTGGATTGGCCAATATTTCCCTTTGTTGTATGGGGTAGAGGTTCATGTATTCTTTGAAAATTCTATTCTCAATTTGATAAGGGGTATAGCTGAATGTTGTAGCACCGGTTTTAATAACTTTCATTCCGTAAAAGGATCCGTTGAAGACTGTCTTTGCAATGTTCCATCGCCGGGCATCCCAGTACCTATGACCTTCGAAGGCGAGTTCTACCCGTCTTTCGTTTTGAATACGCAGTCGCATTTGGTCTTTTGTTAGTCCGGCGGGTAGATTTGGCATGGTTGCCCTGGTTCTTACCCTATTGACGGCTGTGTAAACATCAGCTACCGGTCCGTCTGCTTCGTTTCTTGCTTCAGCATAGTTTAGCAGCATTTCGGCTAGTCTGAAATAAATAAAATTATGCTGACTGGTCTGAGAAAGGGCTAGGTTTAAGTTCACATCAAGGTGCTTTTTCATGTAATAACCCGTTAGTGAACCATTTACCTTCTGAGGGCCATCTAAGCCACCGTCAAAAGTTTCAATAAGTCTTGGGGCTTTAAATGTTGAGCCATTATAAAATATAGTAGCAGTAAGGCGTGGGTCTCTGTTTAAATATGGGGTTTCAGCGCTGTAACCACTCGTAGGATCAGAAATCGGTTTACCGCTGGGTTTCATCTCATAAGCATCGACCAATGATTGTGAAGGGTTTATGCCTGCATTGCTTCCGTCAATGCCGATTGGATAATTTAAGGCCTCTACCAAATTATTGTTTGTTGAAGGCCGTGCCCATATAATTTCAGTTAAATTGGTGGTGTTACCCCTGAACAGTGCTTCATAACCTGCAATACCAGGATTTAATATCATTTTAGGTGTTACAGGTGTTTCTTCGAAGAAAGGCTTCGCAGCTTCATAAGCGGCAACCCATTTAGCAGGATTGTCGCCTGGGTTATTTATTGGACTGGCGGCATATAGCAAGGTTCTCGATTTTAATGCCTGGGCTGCCCATTTGGTAGCCCGGCCATAGTAGTTGGTCACAGATATACTTCTTGGCCCTGCAATAAGATACGATGTCGGTAGCTTGGTTATGGCAAGGTCGCAATCATCAATAATCTGTTTTACTACTTCGTCATAAGGGTTCCTGGGTAAGTCCAGATCATCACCCGGGTTTAAGATTTTGGTTACCAGGGGAACTCCGCCATAGCGTTTTAATAATTCGGTATAAAAGTAAGCCCTTAAAAAGAGGACTTCACCAATTAGTCTGTCTTTCTGTTCTGTAGCTGTATAGCCATTTATTTTAACATCTATCCCATGGTCTTTCAGTTTAACCAAATCTATTTTACTCAAAAACATATTGCATTTGCGTATACCCGAATAGTAAGTCGCATACTTGTCGTCGGGGTTGTTGTTTATGCCCCAACTGTCGTTTGTGAAACGGTTGACAAGGCTACTCGGACTTGCGTGCTTGGCATCATCGGTAGCAGCTTCGTTTAATGTTGATGAAAAATCGGTGTATCCATTAGGTAGTACCGAATAAATATCAGTTACAAAATCAGTGGCATAGTTGATATAGCCAAAAACCAGGGTGTCTTTTACTTCAATATCCAATGGCCTGTCTAAAACACTTTTTTTGCAGGAGGTTATGGTGGCAAAGAGGCAAAAGGACAGGCCGGCGCCAATGATTAATTTTATTATCGTTTTCATAAAATCTATTTATTTATGAGGGTTAAAATTCTACGTTAAGGCCAAAGTTGAACGATTTTGTTCTGGGATAGTTTCCTAAGCCGGCCCCAATAAATTCGGGGTCTAAATTTAATGGTAAATCACTCCAGGTATATAGATTGAAGCCACTGACAAAAAATCTGGCATTGGCCAGTTTCACTTTGCTAACTAAACTTTGAGGCAAAGTGTAACCAAATTCTATGTTTTTTAACCTTAAATAACGACCGTTTCTCATCCAGAATGAAGATTGCTGATAATTGTTGGCGTTAGTACCTAATGACAGTCGGGGAGAGGTAGCTGTCCCAGCAGTTTCTGGTGTCCATCTGTTCAGCACAAAATCTGTCGGTTTATTATCGCCCGAAAATCCGGATACGGCTGATGTAAGTATACTTACTGACCGGCTGCCTGCACCTTGAAATAATACTTTCATGTCAAAACCTTTGTAGGCAAAATCAAAACCTGCACCATAGTAAAACTGGGGCAAGTGCGGGTTACCTAATTTTACCTGATCATAGATATCAATTATACCATCATTATTTTCATCTTTATACTTAATGTCTCCCGGTTTAACTATGCTAAAACTCTGTGTAGGACTATTGTTAATGTCATTTTGATCTTTAAAATAACCTAAAGCGGTTAAACCAAAAGGAGTACCTAAGGCGTTACCGGTACGGTATAAATAATCGTAAGGTTGTACCTGTTCTTCCTGGTTGATGATTTTGTTTTTAACAAATGAACCCAGTACATGTATGGCGAAAGAAAAATCACTTATTTTGTTTTTGTAATAGAGGTCCCAATCCAGGCCTTTGTTTTCCATTACGCCTACGTTAAAAGGTTTGGTAGTAAAACCACCCAGGCTAGAAACGGATGAAGGAAAGGCCAGAATGTTCGTTCTTTTTTCCTTAAAGACATCAATGCTGCCACCTAGTGTGTGTTTAAACAGTTCAAAATCAATACCTGCGTTGGCCATTTTATTGGTTTCCCAGGTAATGTTCTCATTTCCTAAAGCACCTTCTCTTCTGCCGGCGGCAGCTGCCGGATTATTGCCAAAAGTATAAGAACTCCCTGTTTCGTAATTGCTTAGATATAGATACCTTGCCCTCGCATCGCCGCCTATGCCAAAATCTGTATTGCCTACAATTCCATAAGATGCACGCAGTTTTAGTAAATCTATTTTATCACTTTTGGCAAAATCTTCGTTGCTTAATATCCAGCCTAGTGCCAGGGATGGAAAGAAGCCATACCTCTCGCCTTTGGGTAGGTTTTCGCTGCCATTGTAACCCAGGCTTAGCTCGGCCACGTATTTTTTATCGTAGTTATAAAATGCCCTGCCAAAAAAGCCTTGAGTAGCGTAAGGATAATCATCGCCGGAGCGTGTGTTTACACTTTGGTTAAAGCCGATATTTGCGTTCAGTTCGTGTTTGGAACCGAAAGTCCGCTGGTAATCTATCTTACCCCAGAAAATATTAAGCCTGTCTTGTGCTGCTGCCCTGGCCCTTACCGCCAGGGAAACATCATTGCCAAATTTTTGGTAACTACCGTCAGGTTGCAGTTCATAACTGGCGAAATCCATGGTTCTACCTTCGCCATTGTAGTATAAATTATAATAGGAAAATGCTGCCGTTACACTTAAACCGTCAATTAATTTATCCAAATTTTGATTTAAACGTGTTGTACCCAGTAAGTTCCGGGAAGCAATATTGTTGTAGCCGGTGCGGGTAATAATACCGTATGGATTTCTGGTAAACTGGCTATTGCCTCCTATGTTTCCATTGCTGTAAATCATTGGAAATAGCCCGGAAGGATAACGGGATAGGTTTAGCCAAATACCATTAGTACCGCTGGTACCGGCGCCTGGTGATTTCTGGTTTTCAACACGACCGCCTAAATCGACTGATGCGGTTAGACTTGGTGTAATCGCAAAATCGATGTTGGTCCTAAAATTGTACCGGTCGAAAGAATTATTGCTATTAAACTGATAAGCCTTTTCATTAAAATCGCCGTATTTAAAAAGGCCTTCTTGTTTTGCATATCCTAACAATACAAAGTAGCGTACTGCATTGGTCCCTCCCGAGAATGTAAGGTTATATTTTTGCTGAACTGCCTGTTTTTTAGTTAATTCTTTGTACCAGTCCACATCAGGATATTGATCCATATTTCTGTTGGGATCATCGTAAGCAGCTATCTGTGTTGGTGTAAAACGGGTTGGAAGCCCGTCATTGGTTGCGGCCTCGTTATACAGGATCATATAATCTTTGGCGCCTAAATAATTTTGTGGTGCATTGGGTTTTACAAAGCCGAACTGCGAATAGAAATTGATCTTGTTTTGATAGGCGACACCTCTTTTTGTGCTGACTATTATCGATTTGTTGGCCCCGTTGATGCCATAGGAAGCATTTGAAGAAGCATCTTTCAAAACAGATAGCTGATCGATCTCTAAAGGATCTAACTGGCTGAATGTTAAAGGTACGTTATCAACGTATGTGTTTAACCCGCCAAAATTATAGGTGTTGGTCCCCCTGATCAATAAAGCTGAACCGTCAAAGCCCGGTTCATCACTGCCTTGTACCGTAATTAAACCGGCAACGCTCCCTGCCAGTGAATTAGAATTGTTAAGGTTATGATACTTTGACATTTCATCACCGGTAATGGTGCTGATTGCACCTGCATAATACTTTTTAGAAACTGTTGTATTCCATGGCAAAATGATATTACCATCGAAATTTTGTTCAGTTTGTAATGTGAAATTGTAATCCTTAATAGTGGCAGAAGCTTGCTTAAATTGTAGATAGCCGGCTTTACTGATGTAAATAGTATCTGCCCCGGTGCCCGTTATGGTAAATTCTCCGTTTTTATTACTAATTATAGGATATTTTGAGGTTCCCGCATCAATGCGTGCACCGTTAACTGGTTTTCCAAAGGCATCTTTTACTACTCCTTTAATTGCATCCTGGGCGAAGCTGAATGATGTCAGGAAACACAAGGTTAGAAAAGTTAAAAGAACCTGTTTTTTTATTTTATTATAAAAATTGATCATGATAAAAATAATTAGGCGTTAAAATTTAATAACCTGGATTTTGCGTAATGTTAGCCCCTTTGAATATTTCTACCTCAGGTATAGGATACAGGTACATTCGTGGGAAAAACTTTCTGGTTTCTAAGGTATAACGGGTGTGTGTGATGGTACTACCGTTTTTTTCTATCACAAAACCTTGAAAGGGACCATTATCCGTCTGCTCGGCAATCTTCCAGCGCCTCACATCAAAATAACGCTGATTTTCAAATGCCATTTCTACTGCTCTTTCATTTTGGATGCGTAAGCGCATTTGGTCTTTGGTCAGGCCTGCAGGTAAAGCTGGCATAACTACGGTTGTCCTGTTTCTTATGGTATTCACAGCTGCATAAACCTCGGCAGTAGGGCCATCAACTTCATTTGCAGCTTCGGCCAACATCAGATAGACATCGGCCAGCCTGATGTAGTGGTATTTGGTCACGATGGATCCGTTATCCGGACGCTGGAATTTTTTAATGGTCATACCGGTTTGGTTCTGCGTGCCCCAATCTAAACCTGGAAGGTTGTTGTTGGATACATCTTTGGACCAGAATTCCATCGTATTTCCTCTCCACAGATCGCCGTTCCTCAGTACACTAAAAGCCAAACGCGGATCGCGGTTTACCCACCACTGTTGTTCGTTGTAGCCAGAACCCGGTGCATTGATGGCCAGGCCCGATTTCATTTCAAATTTATCGACCAGGTTAAGGGAGACATCAAAACCGGTAAAACCTCCCATTCGGTTTGGTGGATCGAAATATAGGTTAGATTGACTGGAACCTTGCCTGTACCATATAATTTCTTTATTGTTCGGATCTCTTGATTCGGTAAAAAGCTTATCAAAACCACCTGCATAAAGAATGTACCAATTTGCATTTGCTGCATTTTGATTAAAGAAATCGCGCGCAGCATCCCGTGCCAGTATCCAACGGTTAGGGTCGACTGTGGCATAACCTGTTATTTCGTTTTCTGAACCATTGAATAATGGGCTGGCGGCATACAGTAAAACTTTAGCTTTAAGTGCTAAACACGCGGCACGGGTTACCCTTCCCCTTTCCAGATCTGTAGCCGGAGACCAGGCCAGGTCTGTAGCAGCTGAATCTAATTGCTTAACAATAAACGTAACACACTCATCATAGCTGTTGCGTTTGATGTTTTTCTTCAGCGCTGCCTGCGCATCAAAATCTTTAATCTGCTCATAATCTATGGGGCTGGTAATAATTGGCATTCCGCCGAACTTTCTTACCAGCTCACTAAAAAAGAAGGCCCTTAAAAACCGGGCCTCAGCGAGGTATTGAGTTTTTAAAGCAGGGGTAAAGGTCATCAGGTCTTTATTGGAAAGCATGATGTTACACTTCCTGATTTTACGGTAATTGTTATTTAATGTTGCATTATCGGGGTTATTACCACCATTAAATGAGCCTATGTTGCTGGCATTTGAAGCGTAGTAGGCATAGCCTGCTTCTGCTTCGTCGCACATATTGGTAAAGCCTGTGCCTGCCCCAAGTTCATCCGGGCCACCAGCTAATTCTGAATAGATATTCGCTAAAAAGCCGGCGGTTTGTACCTGATTGCCAAAAATTGCTTTGGCATCAATAGAATTTACAGGAGGGGATGATAAGAAATCTTTTTTGCAGGCAGTTAATATCAATGCTGAAAACAGCAGTATATAGATGTGATTTTTTTTCATTTTCTGTGTTTTTGATGTTAAAAAGAAACACTTGCACCAAAATTGAAGATGCGTTGTTGAGGATAGTACCAGGCTCTTAAATCCCTGTTTTCGGGATCCAGATAATCTACTTTATCCCAGGTGTATAGATTGAACCCACTTGCATAAACCCTGGCATTTTTTAATCCCACTTTTTCTATCCACTTGTTTGGTAAGGTATACCCAAATTCGGCGGATTTAATGCGTAGATAGCCCGCGTCAATTAAGAAAAAGTCATTATCAACATAGTTGTGCTGGCTTTGGTTGGGAGAAGAGGAAAGCCTTGGGTAGGTAGCTGTTGCTGCCGTGGCCGGAGTCCACCTGTTTAAATGTAAGTCCATCACCTTACCTTTATTGAAAAATTCGTATGCGGCTTCCAATGTTCGCTGCATAGATGTTTTTCCTGCACCCTGTAATAATAAACTAAAGTCAAAATTCTTGTAACTCAGACCTAAGGTGCCTCCAAATGTAAGGATAGGGGTAGTTGGATTGCCAATTGGCACCTGATCATAAATGTCAATTATACCATCGCCATTTTGGTCTACATATTTAAAATCACCAGGTTGCAGTTTACCCAAAGGCCCCGTATCAAATGTGGTTTTAGCCCATCCATCTATTTCGGCCTGACTGTTAAAGAACCCCGCTGTCTGATACCCCCATTGTTGTTTGATTGATTGTCCTGTTCTCCGCATCCAGGGATATTTTGTGTCGGGTTCATCCCTGAAAATTATTTTATTACGGGCATAATTTAAATTGGCTTTAATGGTGTATCCAAAGTCGTTTATTTTGTTGTTATGTCCCAGTTCTAACTCATAACCTTTGTTTTGTACCACGCCTAAGTTGACGATTGGTGATGTTTGGCCGAATGTAGTAGGAATATTCCCGTATCGTGTTAAAATATTGCTTCGTTTATCGTAAAACACATCTAAGTTAAGCGTGATCTTGCTATTTAAAAAGGCACTTTCGAAACCAATATTCGCTTTGTTGGCTTTTTCCCAGGTTACCACTGGATTTCCAAATGCACCTTCTACAAATCCTGCTACGGCATTGTTGTTTGTTAAACCAAATGAATATCCCGTACCTGTTGTAAAGGAATTTTGGATGAACAAAAAGCGATCAGTAGTATTCGTTTCTTCTCCGTATTTATCATTACCCACCTGGCCATACGATCCCCTGATTTTAAGTAAGCTGATCCATTTTGCAGGTTTTAAAAATGCTTCGTTTGAGGCTACCCAACCTGCTGATATGGAAGGGAAGAGGCCATATTTTTTGTTAGATGGGAAATTTTCGGAACCGTTATACCCTAAATTCGCCTCTGCAAAATATTTGTCGTCATAGCTATAGGTTACCCTGCTCACCACACCCTGGTAAGAAAATGGCCAGTCATAAGCTGCATTATTTCTGATCCTTCTACTTCTGTTTCCCAAGATCAAACCTGTTACGGTGTTTTTGCCAAAAGTATTGGTGTAATTTAATGCGGCCTCTATGTAGGTGGTTCTCGCAACATCCGGGTCAAATGCTTGCGAAAAGCTTAAAGTGGGGTTGTAAGAACCGGCGGCTTCACTATAGATATAAGTCCCATCAGGATTTTTACCTAAAATTCTATATTTTAAATAATCAGCGTAAGACCGGGTAATGGTATGTTTATACTCATTCGTAAATGATACGTTGGTTTTAAAACTTAAACCCTTTAATAATGCGGTAAGTTTATAATCCAAAACTACTGTACCTTCCAGCTTATTATTGTATTCTTTGGAAAAACCTGATTGGAATTGGGCCAGTACATTGGCTTGTCTGAAATTATATCCGTACGTACCATCAGGGTTGGTTAGCGGCGCGCTGTTTGGCGGGAACGCAACCAGCGAACTGAACAATGTTGATGTTGATGTGGCAGGGCCATTTCGTGTTTCAGCCCTGGCCGCTACGTTAGCAGATATGCGTAAGCTTGGCGTCACATCTAAATCTACATTTGACCTGAAATTGTAACGGTTATAATTTAAGTTTCCGTTAAACGCATTTTCGTTTGTTCCTGTGTGTTTGTATAATCCGTCCTGGGAAAAATAACTGCCCGAGACAAAATACTTTGCAATTCTTGTCCCACCAGAAACGTTAGCGTTGATGGTGTATTGTTGTGCGACAGGTTTTAAAAACTCTTTCATGTAATCTACATCGGGATACAGATAGGGATCAGTATGGTTTTTAAAGCCATCTAAATCTGCTTTCGAGTAAGCGAAAAATGGCGGTTTACCTTCGTTTTCGTAGGCTTCATTTAAGAGTAAGGAGTAATTATAAGCGTCTAAATATTGGGGTAGACGGGTAGGTTGCTGCAAAGCATTATTTGCGGTTATACTTACAGATGGTTTTCCCAGTACACCTCGTCTGGTAGTCACTAAAATTACGCCGTTGGCCCCTCTTACCCCATAGACAGCAGTTGCGGAGGCATCTTTTAGTATACTGATGTTTTCTACTTCATTAGGGTCAATTGTGGTAAAACTACGTTCTATTCCATCTACTAAAACCAAAGGACTGGCATTGTTATATGTGCCCATCCCCCTGATTAATAAGTTTGCGGCGTCTCTACCGGGATCACCAGAGGTTTGCTGACCGATTAAGCCCGGCAAGCGGCCCATCATTGCATTACTTAGATTGGCAACGGGCGATTGTTTTAACTCTTTGGCCGACACCGTTGATATGGCTGCGGTAACGCTGATTTTTTTCTGCTGGCCGAAACCCACCACAACCACTTCCTGAAGGTCACTGTTGTCCTCCTTTAAAGTGATGTTGATCGTTGTCTGGTCTGCGACGGTAATTTCCCTGCTCACATATCCCGTATAGGTGATCACTAATACATCACCAGCTGTGGCATCAATGCTAAAGGCGCCATTGTTGTCCGTACCTACGGCTTTTTTCGTGCCTTTGACGGTTATCGTTGCTCCGGGAAGGCCTAAGCCCTTCTCATCCACAATTTTCCCCCTGATGATTTTAAATTCAATTTTTCCAGCGGAAATCGGTTCTTTGAAGGCAAAAGGGGTTGCAAACAGCGTATTGCCGTAAGTCTGCATGCCTGATGCCGCTAAATGAACAGTTACCAGGCTGGTTAGAAATTTGGTAAAAATTTTATTCATTTGTTTAGTTTTGGTGGTTGGTTATTTTTATGTTCTGGCAATTATTTCTGGGTTTCCAGATCCCGTTCCGTGATTTTTTTACTTTCTTCTCTTAATTGCATATAGGTTTTTTTATTGAGCTTGGGGAAGCCTTGTTTACGAAGAAGTCTGCCTACTTCAAGTAATGCCCTCTTGTCATCGGGTACAATACTGCCGTCGGGGAAGGGGCCTATATTAAGTAGCAGGTTAGCGTTATTATCTGCTGATTTCTTCAATAGGTTCATTACCTCGCCGGCGCTTTTGTGCTTAGCTTTATCGTAATAGCCCCAAAGTGTGTTTTGCATGGTGGTGGTGAGTTCCGCCTTCTTGACTTTGTTTTTCTCCCAGGCCAGTCTGGCCATATCCGCAGTTTTATTGCCTTGTACACTTTTCATCAATGAAACCAGCGATTTTACCTCATGTTCGCAGGATATAAAGTCTTCATTGCCATTAAAGCCTGTTTTGTAGGAGATCAACGCCTGGGGTTGCAGCCGCCTGATCATGGTGTAAATGTCTTCTACCTGGAAAAGATCTGGGTTGGTATATGCCCCGCCAATTGGATCGAACCAGAAGCCGGCTATTGAACCATAGTTTGTAGACAATTCATAAATCTGTGTTTTTACAGTATTCCAATAGTATACAAAGTCTTCTTTACCCTGAAACCTGATTTCCTTTTGAGGTGTTGCATAGGCTGGCCTGGCTTCATTATAAAATGATTTTGTTAAATAAAAGGGGTGTGTCCAGTTGATTCCTAAAGAATAGTAAATAAACAGGCCTAGTTTTTTCTTTTCACAGGCAATGGCGAGTTCCTTTAAATAATCGCGGTGCGAAGCTGCCTTCATACTGGAAAAGTCACTGGCTTTGGTATCGTACATCGCAAAGCCATCATGGTGCTGAACTACATAGGTGATGTATTTCATCTCTGCCGCGCTGGCTAGCGATACGATGCTATCTGCATTAAAATTCTCTCCTGTAAATTTCATAGCCTGCTCCTGGTAATCCTTAATGGGGATCTTATCATCGAACATATGCCACTCTCCCTTTTGGTAATAGGTTGATGGCCCCCAATGGATGAATAGTCCAAACCGGGCATCATCAAACCATTTCAATGCTGCTTTGTGCGGATCTTTATGATATAGCATTTCATAATTTTTGAGGTAAGATGGAAGGGGACTGCGCTGTCTGGCAAGCGTAGACATACTTGCTAATACGACAATAAGCATAATCTTTAATTTCATCATGGGTCAGGACGGTATAACGTTCTCCGGTCATGGAGAACCTGTGGTGGAAAATATTTGGTTTGTTGCTTAAAGTAAAGCTAGCCCTGATTTGGGTATTAAGGATTGATTTGCATTATCCAAAGAATAAACAAAAGAATGTATATGGTAATGCTTTGGTTTGTAGGTGTTTAAGTCTTTGCTTGTTCGTGAATGTACAAGCTGGCCCCATCCTACAGTACGAAATTAAGGAGAGACGGTGGGGGTGTGGATAATTTTTTAGGATGCTTAAAACCGTTCTCCGGTTTTTAGGTCATGTAATTTAAAATCCTTGAAAGAGCCAATTCCGGCAAAAATAATTTGTATTCCCATGAATTTGCCGATAGCGCTGGTGTATTTGGTGCTAAAAACCTGATGCTCATTGATAAATAGAAATACATTTTTGTTCTCAATACGCAAACGTAGCTTAGCCCCTTTGCTCAGGTCGTATCCTAGTGCCCTCAGATCAGTTTTTTCTCCATCTTGTTTTACCTCAGAGAATTTATACGATACCCAGGCAACACATTGAGGTTTAATGATGCCAAAAACATGTTTGTCATTTTCGCCGTAAATAACGATGTCAGTTTGAGAACAACGTACTCCCGGTCGGTTTGCCGAGGTCTTAATGTAGGTGCTAAATTCAAAATTATCTGCGCTGATATCGGTGGGCTTGACATTCGAGAAGGAAACAAAAAAGGTTTTGTTGGTATCAACTCCGGCATTGAATACTTCCCTGGTTGTTACATTATGATAAATGATATTGTTAGGTTCAATCCGTTGTATCGGATACACTCTGGAAGTATCATGATGCATAGTTGCTATCGTACTCCATCCATCACTTTGAAGATATACCGATATGGTATCTAAGGCTATTTTTTTATAATATAACACCGGGAAGTATCTACCTGGGGTTTCATAATAATGGTTGATCAGGCTATCGCTGAATTTTGCCCTTCGTACTCTGGAATCAGCAAAATCTATGTTGAAAAGTTCGGGGTTTTCTGTAAGTTTTCCATCCACGGCCAACTTAAAAATAGCAGAGTGGGGTGTTTGTCCATTGGGATTAAGGCAGGTAAGTTTAACATTTGTTATTGGTGTATTGACCTCATAAAAATAAATTATGCCTGCTGCAAGAAGAATGATGGAGGTTAATATACCTATATATAAAGGATATCTTTTCTTTTTAAGTTCTGTTTTTACTACCGCGGGTGTTTCTGTTTTTATCTCTGCTACAGTCGTTTTTTCTTTAGTTACTGGATGGAGCAATTCAAACTCATACCAATCCCTGAAGCCGATAAATTGTGCCAACGCATCTCTAGTTGCTTTTTGTGGGTAATATCTGGTGGATGTTTTAAGTTTCCCGAATATTCTTTTTAATGTATTCTCGCTTAGGTTAACTTTTGTTTCCCGATGTAACAGTCCGTTCAGCTTAATATAGTCGCTGTTTTTCCAATCTGAGATGTCTTTCTGTCCGACCTTTTGGGCTACTTTTTGACAGCAAATGTCTAGTTGCTGAAAGAAAATTGAATTTTCGGCTTGTACAGAATTACTCTCCATTTTTTGTAAAGTGTTGGTATCTAGTTTTTTGTCTTGTGAATAATATTGGTTGGTACTTTGGATGTTCTCTTTTGGGGTTGCCCGGTTAACAGCACATAAATTTACATAAAAGCTAAACATTTCAAAGCGATTGAAATCCGTTTGGCCCTTAAGCGCCTAAACTAAGTAAAACATACAAGAATTAACCAAATAACAAATGAAAATTTTTAAACTGAAATTACCTATTCTAGCCGGTTCAGCCTTTTTTGCGATAAGCGCGATGGCGCAAAATCCAGCGAAGCCATTGCAGGTAAGTGGTGTATATCCGCACCTGGCAACTTTTAATGAAGGTTGGACTTTACCGTTAAGCCAAAGGATGACTAAAGATGACGGAAAGGAAAATGGGATAGGGGCTATCACACCTTGGGCAGGCCAGTTGTGGATGGTCACTTATTCTCCGCATTTACCAAAAGGAAGTTCGGATAAGCTGTATAGTATAGATGATAAATTGAATGTTAGGATCCATCCCGAAAGTATCGGAGGAACCCCTGCGAACAGGATGATCCATAAGGAGTCGAAACAACTGATTACCAGTAATTATTTTATAGATGAGAAGGGAAAGGTAAGAACCATCCCCTTTTCAGTAATGCCGGGAAGAATGACTGCTACTGCCCGTCATTTAACCGATCCTGCGAACATGGTTTATTTTTATGATATGGAGGGCATGTTGTACGAAACGAATGTACATTCACTTGCAGTAAAAAAGCTGTTTAATAAGCCTGTTCCCGGATGGCATGGTAAGGGTGCTTACACCGCCCAGAACCAATTGGTAGTAGCCAATAATGGGGAAGAGGCTGTTTTTAAGTTGAAAAAAGAAATGCTGGAGGCGGGAGATTTACCTCAGGGTGAAGAAGATAAGGGCGTTTTAGCGAGCTGGGACGGTAAAACCTGGAAAATTATTGAACGTCGTCAGTTTACAGATGTAACCGGTCCCGGAGGGATTTACGGCTCGCCAGATGATAAAAGCCCGCTTTGGAGTATTGGCTGGGATAAACGTTCCGTAATGTTAAAACTGCTGGATGATGGAAAATGGTATACTTACCGTTTACCAAAAGCAGCCCGTACTTATGATCACAGAGGTGGCTGGTATACCGAATGGCCTCGAATCAGAGAAGTAGGGAACGGTAAAATGTTGATGGATATGCATGGCATGATGTACGATTTTCCGAAAAATTTTTCGAGAAACAACAGTGGAGGTATTATGCCTGTAAACAGTCATTTACGTTATATTCCTGATTTTTGTAGCTGGAACAACCAGATTGTAATTGCTACAGATGAAACTACTGTATTGGAAAATCCAATGGCAGGACGTGCACAGTCTAACCTTTGGTTTGGACAATGGAGCGATTTAAAAACCTGGGGCGGTGCAACAGGCTGGGGCGGCCCATGGGATAGGGATGAGGTCAAAGCCGGTCAGGTATCAGATCCTTTTTTGGTAAGCGGTTTTGATCATAAAGTATTGCACCTGGCACAAAGTTCTAGTCAAACGGTAAGCTTTACGATAGAGATAGATAAATTAGGCAATAACAAATGGGTGGATTATAAAACCATTGCAATTCCTGCAAACGGTTATCAATCTTTTATTTTCCCGGCAGATTTTTCGGCAACATGGGTGCGCTTTAAAACGAATGCGGCTTGTATGGCGACAACATTTTTCCACTTTACCGGGAAAATGCACGAAAAGCAAGATCCGATGTTTAGTGCCATTGCAGGTATTAACGAGAAAGCGGCTGTTCATGAGAATTTGATACGTCCGGCAGGGCACAACAAGAACCTCCAGGTATTAAATATTTCAAATGACAAAAAACAATACAGCGAAGTTGATGAAAAGCTGCGGTTTGTGACCAATGCTGCCGATAGCACAAAACAGATGGAAACACTGTTGGCATTGAAAAAAAATCATACCATTGATGAGGCCTCAGTAATCATTAAGGACAAGACGGGAACTTTCCGTTTGCCAATGAACGGAGGTGCTTACGAAACATTTGCATCGAGGGATAAACGTGAAATTGAATCTGAGCGCTTTATGTTGAATATTCAGGGTACATTTTACGAAGTAGGTCGTGAATCTGGCTTTATCGCAGTGCGTCCGATTGCTACGCATAAGAAGAAAATCATTGATTTTTGTACCTGGAGAGGTCTATTGGTCTTAAGCGGAACAAAGCAGGATGCTAAAGCTGATGGTCATTACTTTGGAACCGGAGCAAACGGTTTATGGTACGGAGGTATAGATGACATATGGAAGATGGGCAAACCTGTTGGTGAGGGAGGTGTATGGAAAAATACAGCTATAAAAGCGAAGGAAGTATCATTACCTTATTTAATGACGGGGTATGATCAGAAATCAGTATCCATTGCGGCCGATAAAGATGTAAATATCACACTGGAAGTTGATTTTGACCTGGGAGGCTTTCATCATTACAAAACTTTTAGGGTTAAGGCAGGACAAACTTTGAACCACGTTTTTCCTGTTGGGTTTAGTGCACATTGGATAAGGGCCGTTGCGGACCAGGACTGCAAAGCTACCGTATGGTTTAAGTACAATTAAATCAATTGGCATCTGATCCGGAATTGATGAAGTAGGTATGTATTAAGCTTCGTGACGTATGTGTTTTTGTTGTATTTTTAGCACAGCAAAAACACATCTTCATGACCTAGGTTTTATAGGTGGGAATAAGCCAATACGACCAAAACCTAATAACTAAACACACGAATGAAAAAGAATTTCTTTTTATTAGTTTTATCGATTTATGCCTGGCAGGCACAAGCACAGGACTTGCCCGTAGAATTACAGACACCGGAAATTGTTTCGATAAACAGAATGCCAATGCGAGCACAGGCTTACGCTTTTGAAAACCGGGAGCTGGCAGAAAAACGTGCCAGGGAGAAATCCGCTTATTTTATTTCATTAAATGGTACCTGGAAATTTAATTGGGTAAAAGATCCGCGGAAGCGACCAACTGATTTTTATCAGACCAGTTTTGATGATGCCAAATGGGATAATTTTAAAGTGCCTGCGAATTGGGAAACCAATGGCTATGGAACGCCAATTTATGTAAACCAGCCTTATGAATTTGCGGGCCGACAATTAACAGGCGCCAAAATGAACCCGCCATTTGATATTCCGGTGGATAACAATCCTGTAGGATCGTACCGTAAAAAAATTACTATCCCTGAAAACTGGAACGGCCGCCAGGTTTTTATAAACCTGGGTGCGGTAAAGTCGGCTTTCTTTATCTGGGTTAACGGTAAAAAGGTAGGTTATAGTGAAGACAGTAAGCTGGCCGCAGAGTTTGACATCACTAAATATGTGAAACCCGGAGAAAACCTAATCGCATTACAAGTTTACCGCTGGAGCGATGGGACTTACCTGGAATGCCAGGACATGTGGCGTATTTCGGGGATCGAACGCGATGTTTATGTATACTCGACACCAAAGTTAAATGTCAGGGATTTTAAAACAATAGCTACATTGGATCCGACCTATACGAACGGTTTGCTAAGTGCCGCTATTACCGTCGACAGTTATAAAATTGACCGCAGAACGAACCATAGTCGCCCAGATAGTTTTTATGTCGCTTTAGACCTGGTTGATGCCAAAGGTAAAAGCGTTTGGAAAGAGGATTCAAAGCTGACTACCGTTTTAGGTAATTTTAACAGTCAGCTATCTTTTAAAACACAGGTTGACCAGGTTAAGCCCTGGTCGGCGGAAATACCTTACCTCTATACCTTGTACATCAGCTTAAAGGATAAAGATCAGAAAGTAATTGAAGTAATTCCTCAGCGTATCGGTTTCCGCTCCATCGAAATCAAGGGAAGTGATTTCCTGGTGAATGGAAAACGGGTGTTCCTGAAAGGGGTAAACAGACATGAACACAATGCCACGCAAGGACATACTTTAACCCATGCCGATATGGAAAAGGATATGGAGATGATGAAAAAGCTGAACATAAACGCTGTTCGCCATTCCCATTACCCGCCAGATCCTTACTGGATGGAGCTTTGTGATGAATATGGTTTGTACGTAGTTGATGAAGCAAATATTGAAAGTCATGGCAGGTACTATAGTTTAGAAACAACCTTCGCTAATGATAAACAGTGGAGGGTGCCTCATTTGGAACGTATCCAGCGCATGTACGAGCGCGATAAAAATCATGCTTCGGTAGTTACCTGGAGTTTAGGGAACGAAGCAGGGAACGGTGTGAATTTTTATGAAGCTTATGAATGGCTGAAGAAAAATGACATCCGACCGGTGCAATATGAAAGAGCGGAAAATGATTTCAATACAGATATGATTGTGCCCCAATATCCCTCGCCAAATTATTTACCTAATTATTCAAAATCGAAAAATACCCGTCCGTTTATCATGAGCGAATATGCACACATTATGGGCAATAGTTTAGGTAATTTCAAGGAATATTGGGATGCGATTGAAAACAACCCGAAATTACAGGGCGGCTTTATCTGGGAGTGGATTGACCAGGCTATTGACACCGTTAAAAATGGTAAACGTATTATGGCTTATGGTGGTGATTTTCCTTTAAGCGGGCCTGTTGATGAGAATTTTAGCGACAATGATTTCTGTGTTAAAGGAGTCGTTACTGCTTATCGTGGAATGACACCTATGGCTGTGGAAGTTAAAAAAGTACATCAGTTTATTAAAACTACTTTTAATGGTACAAACCAGGTTAATGTGAACAACAGTTATTTTTTTAAAGACCTGAATAATGTGCAGCTGAACTGGGAAATATTAGAGAACGGTGAATTGGTTCAAAGTGGTGTGGTCAATAATTTGGTTATTGGTCCCCGCGAAGCGCAGACTATTGTGTTGCCATTTAAAACAAGCTATAAACCGGGCAAGGAATATTTCTTGAATGTACATTACCGGTTAAAAACACCTGAACCATTTTTAGAGAAAGGTTACGAGATTGCTTATGAGCAAATCGCCTTATCGGGTACGCCGAAGGCAAATATTTATGCCGAGGCTAAAAAGACTTTAAAAGTTGAACAAACACCAGGCAAAGCTGTGGTTAAGGGTGCTGATTTCACGGCGACTTTTGATTTAGCTAAAGGAACTTTGATCAGCTACTTTTCTAAAGGAGAGGAGCTGTTGGCTTCGGGACCTCAGCCGGGCTTCTACCGTGCGCCCACCGATAACGATATTGGTGCAGGTTTGAACAAGAGTTTACGTATGTGGCGCAAGGTATATCAGGAAACAGCTGCAAACAATATTCAATCTGTTGTGGGCATTACGCCAAATAGCTTTAAGCTTACTGTAACGGCCAGCTTACTAAACGGAGACGGGCAGACTACGCAGGTTTTTAATGTTTTGGCTGATGGTACGATTCAGGTTGATAATCAATTTAAGGCAGTTAAGGGCAATTATAAAACCTTAATGCGTATTGGGAACGACTTGCAATTGAACCAAAATTATAGCCATATTGAATGGTATGGCCGTGGCCCGGGAGAGAATTATGTGGACCGAAAAACAGCGTCGTTGATTGGTGTTTATAAATCTACTGTTGCCGAACAGTATTTTCCCTATGCCCGTCCGCAGGAAAGTGGAAATAAAACTGATGTACGTTGGGTAGCTTTTACCAATAAACAAGGTAAGGGCTTGCGTTTTGAATTTGCAGATCAGTTGTTAAGCTTTAATGCTTTACCATATTCGGTTGAAGATTTGGATCCTGAGGCGGAAAAAAAACAATATCATTCAGGAGAGCTGGTAAAACGCAACCAGATTTATGTGCATATGGATTTGCAACAATTAGGAGTACAGGGGATCGATAGCTGGGGTGCAATGCCGTTAATCCAATACCAGGTTCCATTTAAGGACTATAGCTATAGTTATTACATTAAGCCCGTTAATAAATAGTTACATTAAGTAAGCAATTGAAAAAAATACAGAGACTCCTCGCCTCCGCAAAATCCAGAAGGAGGATTTTGAAGATCGGCTTGGAACATCTGTATTTTTTTCTCTCCTAAACTTTTGAACGGTTGCCGCTTGCAAAAAATATCTGTTTTATGTAGGATCTAGATGTTGTTTTCTGTAGAACCTTGCTGCTGTTTTATGTGGGGCCTTGATACTATTTTATGTAAGATCTCAAGCTATAAAAGTGTGGAGATAAAAATATTTAATCCTGATCTGATGGTTTTTAGGGCTTTCCCCAGATGGGCTTCCACCGTTTTTTCAGAAATGTCCAGTTTCCCTGCAATTTCTTTCTGACTAAACCCATCTTCCCTGCTCATTCTGTAAACCAGCTGACATTTTTCAGGCAGTCCCTGCACCAGTTGTTCCAGTTGCTCTTTCAGTTCCGTAAATTCGAGCCATTCCCGGGTAGAATCATCCAGTCCATGCTGCTTCCCCAAACTGTCTGTGTATTTTCTTTGACGATACTGTTTCTCCAGTACTTTTATTACCCTGTATTTGACTGATACGGCGAGGTAGCTGTTCAATGTGCTGGTGATATTTAAAATCGCACGGCGGTTCCACAAAGAGATAAATATATTCTGGACCACTTCCTCCGCATCTTCCAATTGATCCAGCTTATGCCCGGCAATACAAAAAAGTTTATCCCAGTAACGATTGTAAATTTCTGCAAATGCAGTTTTATCACCGGTTTTTAATGTTGCTACCAATTCAATATCTGTAAAATTCTTGTACTGTTCCATATCAGTAGCGGGTTGCATTAGGTTCAAAAACTGTTACACGTCCGTCTTCAAGTAAAAACTGATAATCGGTTGCCAGCTCAATAAGGTGCAGGACGTTTTTCAGTTCTTTTTTGCGACTGATGATGCCTGATACATACATTCTCTTTGCCCTTCCATGGTATACGAGTTCTACATTGTATTCCCTTGCAAGCATGCGCATCACCTGTTTGATATCATCATTGTCAAAATACAATATTCCTGGCCGCATCCAGTCTTCATCGGAGTTTTCTACCTTAGGCAGCAATATCCCATCCTTAAAAATAACTTTTTCACCTTTTGTTAAAACGGTAGCATGATTACCTGAACTCAATTTTACAGAACCTTCAAATACACGTGTTTGTACTTGGGGATCTTCAGGATAAGCGCTCACGTTAAACTTAGTCCCGATTACCGCGATATCAAGCAGACGTTCCCGGGAGGTGATTTTAACATGAAAAGGTTTTTGGGGCTGATGTGCAACTTCAAAATAAGCTTCTCCTGAAAGCTTTACGGTTCTATCTCTATTATTGAATTTAACCGGGTATGCGATGGAGCTGGCGGCCCCTAGCCAAACTTTAGTCCCGTCTTGTAGCAATACCTGGTAACGTGAACCTCTTGGTGTTGTAATACTGGCTAAGCCATTTCCTGTTGCTGAATTGAACCGTCCGGCTTCGGACAACATATTAAAAGGGGAACCTTTCAACAGGGACTGTCTGCCATCCGGGCCTGTTAAAATCGCCACCTGGCTCCCAGGGCCATATTGTCTGGCCAGCTCATCCAGGTTAAATTGCTGAGGCCTCTGCATATAGAAATACAATGCCGCCGAAAATAAAATACATATTGATGCCGCTATATAGATCCTGCTCCAAAGTTTTGTCGGTTTGGGAATCTCCTCCTCCATACCAGCAAGTACTTTTTGATAAATACGTGCCTTGTGTGTTGCTTCATCGGCCACGAAAGCAGTTGGTACCACCAGTGGTTGGTCCTGGCCCTGGTGGTACCAGGCATTAAACTTGTTCCGCTGTTCCTGGCTTATACTTCTGTCTACCCACCTGGCTGCAAATTCAGCATAGTTGTCATTTTCATCTGAACGGTTCATATTTTTATCAGTTTAGCCATAGGTCTCTTGAAAATACACAATCCCTTAGTGTGTAGCTAAAAAAAATAAAAATAACTATTCTCTTCAACCGCTGGAACCTTTTTCCAGAAGAAGGAAAAATTTTCTAATGCGTTTTCATAAAAGGTAATTTTTTTCCTCAATAACGGGGGGGCAGTGGTTCGGATACTTCCGTGCTTGCTTTTCTTTTCCAAAAAATCAGTGCTGTGAGCTGACATGCAAAGATTTTGCCCTTCAGCAAAAGATTTCTCGTTAGTTTTTATTTCTTTTTTACACTCCAGACCTCCCTTTGCTCGGTTTGGGGAAGCTCATAGCTTTTCTCTTTTTTTTCCTTATTTTTACGCCTTCAAAATCTGATACTTTCAAAATAATGAGCATTTCGACAAAATACGATCCGGCGGCGACAGAAGACAAATGGTATAGTTACTGGCTTTCAAAGAAATTTTTTCACTCTGAACCAGATGAGCGGGAGCCTTACACAATTGTAATCCCTCCGCCAAATGTGACTGGTGTCTTACACATGGGCCACATGCTGAACAATACCATTCAGGACGTATTGATCCGTAAAGCCCGTATGCAGGGTAAAAATGCATGCTGGGTGCCGGGAACTGACCATGCTTCAATCGCTACAGAAGCGAAGGTAGTTGCGATGCTTAAGGAAAGAGGTATCAATAAAGCTGATATCAGCAGGGAAGAGTTTTTGAAATATGCCTGGGAGTGGAAAGAAAAGTACGGAGGGATTATCCTTGAGCAGTTGAAAAAGCTGGGGGCTAGCTGCGATTGGGACCGCACGCGCTTTACCATGGAGGATGATTTATCTGATGCTGTTATTGACAGCTTTATTCACCTGTACAAAAAAGGATGGATTTATCGTGGCATCCGTATGGTGAACTGGGACCCGGCGGGCAAGACTTCAGTTTCTGATGAGGAAGTAATCCGTAAGGAAGTAAACCAGAAATTGTATTACATCAGGTATACGGTTGCGGGTTCTCAGTTGCCAGTTACGAGTGAAACCCACAACCCACAACCGACAACTCAAAACTACATCACCATTGCCACTACACGCCCTGAAACCATTATGGCGGATGCGGCAATCTGTATCAACCCCAAGGATGAGCGTTATACCCACCTGAAAGGTAAAAAGGTATTTGTGCCTTTGATTAACCGTGAAATTCCGGTAATTGAAGATGAGTATGTAACAATGGATTTTGGTACGGGCTGTTTGAAGGTTACACCGGCACATGATCTGAACGATTATGAACTCGGTGTTAAACACAAACTACCGGTTATAGATATTTTAAACGATGACGGTACATTAAATGAGCTTGCTGTGATCCTTGTTGGTGAAGACCGTTTTATAGCCAGGAAAAAGATCGCCAAGTTGTTAGACGAGGCGGGTCATCTAGATAAAGTTGAAGATTATAAGTCGCAGGTAGGTTTTTCGGAACGTACTGATGCAGCTATTGAGCCCAAATTGTCGATGCAATGGTTCTGTAAGATGGACCAGATGGCTAAACCGGCATTGGATGATGTGTTGAACGGTGATGTGAAACTGATTCCGGAGAAGTTCGTGAATACCTATCGTCACTGGATGGAGAATGTGCGTGACTGGAATATCAGCAGGCAGTTGTGGTGGGGACAGCAGATCCCGGCCTGGTATGATAACCAGGGTAACTGGGTGGTTGCTAAAACCAAGGATGAAGCTTTGAATGAGCTTTTAAAGCTTAAAGATCCGGAAGGAAACTTTACTGCTGAAGAGGCTGCGGGTTGTAAAAACCAGCTTGCACCATTTGTAAAGCAGGATCCTGATGTAATGGATACTTGGTTCTCTTCGTGGTTATGGCCGATTTCAGTATTTGATGGATTTAAGAACCCTGACAATGCCGATATCAACTATTATTATCCTACGAACGACCTGGTTACCGCACCTGAAATCCTTTTCTTCTGGGTTGCCAGGATGATTATGGCCGGACATGAATTTAGAGGTCAGAAACCTTTTACCAATGTTTATTTAACAGGTATCGTTAGGGATAAGCTAGGCCGTAAAATGTCTAAATCTTTAGGCAATTCACCTGATCCGATAGGCTTGATCGAAAAATATGGAGCTGATGGGGTTAGGGTAGGAATGCTGTTGTGTTCTCCTGCCGGAAATGACCTGATGTTTGATGAAAGCTATTGTGAGCAAGGCCGTAATTTCGCCAACAAAATATGGAATGCATTCCGCCTGGTAAAAGGATGGGAAGTAGATGCTAACCTGGAGAACCCAAATCAGCAGGCCATATTGTGGTTCGAGAACCGCTTTAATGAAGCTTTGGCTGAAATAGAAGATAACTTTAAACAATACCGCTTATCTGAAGCTTTAATGGCGACTTATAAACTGGTATGGGATGATTTCTGTGCCTGGTACCTGGAAATGGTGAAACCTGCTTATCAGCATCCTGTTGATGCGGAGACTTTAAAAGCAACTGCTGGTTTCTTTGAACGGATATTAACACTATTGCATCCGTTTATGCCTTTCTTAACAGAAGAATTGTGGCATGATGAGCTGTTCGGCGAAAGAGGGGAGATGGATTGCTGTATTGTTGCCAACTATCCTGTAGTTGGAAATGGCGATGCTACTTTGCTTAAAGAAGTTGAAGTAATCAAAGCTTTGGTTGCCGAAATCAGAAATGTAAGAAATACAAAACAGATCTCACCTAAAGAAGCCCTACCTCTGGCTATAAAGATTAACTCGGGATTAGACTACGAAAAATGGTTGAATATCGTTTTCAAGCTGGCCAACATCAGTCAGGTTGAACTGGTAAATGACAAAATCCCTGGTGCTGTAAGTTTTATGGTAGGCAATGACGAGTTCTTTATCCACCTGAACGAAGCCATTGATGCTGATGCTGAAAAGGAACGTTTAAATGCTGAGTTGGTTTATTTACAAGGCTTTTTAAAGTCGGTTAATGCTAAGTTAAGTAATGAACGTTTTGTGCAGAATGCTAAACCTGAAATTATACAAAACGAAAGAAATAAACAAGCTGATGCGGAAGGGAAAATCAAGATCATTGAAGAGAGCTTAGCTGCCTTGTAGTAATGTAAAAGTCTTGAGCTCCTTTCAGTCAGTTTTTAAGGGGCTGAAGGCTGCATAAAAATGATGCACGTTCTGAGAAGGTAGTTTTTTGTTCAAAGATATGGCCAGGACAGTGGTGCCCTGAAAGAAATACGGCGTCATGAAACCAACAGCCTCACTTATGCATCATGCTTTGAAACAAAATATACCTTCTACGAGGCGGCCTCAGGCGCTTTTGCTTTTTCAGCAAAAGATGCCAGACGCTGAATAGAATGGTTTATTTTGCCTTTATTTTGATCTTATTAGAGGGAATTCCTTAAAATCACCTTTGCCGGATCCCTCATCTTAACAGTCGTTTTCGTAAGAATTGCCTTCGCCGCTTCTTCCCCCATTTTGTTAAAATCAGTACTGATCACTGTAATCCCATTTTCCAATATTTCTTTTACGGCAGTATCATTGTAAGAAATTAAGCCGATGTCTTTTCCTAACTTCCATTCCTTTTTCCGGGCAATTTTGATAATCGAAACATCGTCCTGATCGTATCTGCTGAAGGTGATATAAGCATCGCCATTTTTACAGCGCGTTTCATCTACGGTATTGTAAATGATATGTTTTTTCCGGTTTAGCTTACAAAAAATCTCGAACCCACTTATTACTTCTTTGGCATGAAATGCTTCAAGTGGTGCAATTAATACCAGTCTTGAATATTTCTCAAGTTGAGGAAGGAGCGCTGTCAGCGACTCCTGAATGTCAGTTTTATAATCCTGGTAAATGCACGTATAATCTCCGCTCAGATTTTTTTCTTCATAGTCCAGTATGATCCTCTTTTGAGGGGGGACACGGTTGAGCACTTCCGTGGTATTACCTGTTAAGAATGTTGTGATTATGAAATGCGTATAATTGGATAAATTTTCGTCAATAAGTTTTTCGAATACCTTAAAGTTATGATGGTGAAAATATACATCCACGTCTGCATGACCTTTGATGGTCTCTAAAAAAGACTGATATACCCGATCTCTTAAGACATTCATTTTATCAAGAATCAGGCATATCCGGTAAGGCTGATATTGTGTCTTTTTCTTTACATAATAGCCTTTCCGGTATTCAGATTCAATTATCCCTTTCTCAGATAAATAACTAAGGCCTTTTAAAGCCGTTTCCTTACTGATTTTTAATTTTTCAATTAATTGATTTAAAGAGGGGAGCCTGTCGTTAATTTTGAGCTCATCTGTTTCAATGAGATGGTTAATATATTCTGCTAACTGCAAATATTTCATCCTATGTGTAGAGACAGGCGATGGATCAGTCTCTATAGTTTTCTTTCCAATTTTATGTTTTGAATCTAGGGGCATATATTTTTTTGTTGCCTTGCAAAACTAAAGATATTTTTGAGAAAACACAATCCATACCATACCAAACCAATTTGGCTTGTTAAATATTTTTTTTTCAGATAAAAATCGTGTTAATTAATTGGTTTTTAATTACTTGTTTGGTTTATTGTATGTCGTAACAATGATGTTGTGATAATAAAAATGTAAATAATGTTTGAAAACTAAGATTAATTTCTACTTTTGTTATGATGGTTAAAACCAAACCAGACCAAACCAAATATGAGCAATGTATTATCCTCCAAAAAATCGGGCATTATATATTTTTATATTGCCACCCCACCTGTCTAAGGTTGAAATTATCTTTGACCTCTCCAGACACGCTCCTATAGACCAAATTAAAAACTAATCAATGTATGTAATGAAATTTTACTTTGTATTCTTCTGTTCAGCCCTGATCTTTTCATCTGCGCATGCGACTAACCATCCCGGGCAAAATCTTGTATTAAGTAAGGAATCTTCCAGCGTTAAGAGCGTTAAGAGCGTTGAGGGCGTTAAGATTGCTCATTTAAACCATCACAAAATAGCAGGTGCGGCGAAAGCTGTTGCTGTTTATATATCGGGGGTAGTAAAGGATAATAACGGTGATGTTTTACCTGGTGTTAGCATAAGGCTAAAAGGTACAAACAGCGTTACCCAAACAAATGGTGAGGGGGCTTTTAAATTTTCTGTTCCCGAGTTGAAAGGAATTTTAGTGTTCTCCTATACCGGATTTGTGATTAAAGAAGTGCCTATAACTACCGCTGTTGTATATAATGTAAAGCTTGAGCCGAGTACGAATGTTTTAGACGATGTAATTGTAGTAGGTTATGGTACTGCTGCCAGAAAGGATTTAACGGGCTCCGTTGGCTCCGCAAATATAAAAGATATGACTAAAGCACCCGTTGGCACTTTTACTGAAGCTTTGGCGGGAAGGATTGCCGGGGTTCAGGTTTCTTCTACTGATGGGCAGCCGGGAAATGAATTGAATATCGTAGTACGGGGAAACAACTCCGTGACACAGGAAAACGCACCGTTATATGTGATAGATGGTTTTCCCACAGAGCTTGCGTCCGCTAACATCATAAACAGCGAAGAAATTGAGTCCATTGAGGTATTGAAGGATGCTTCGGCGACGGCTATATATGGTGCCCGTGGTGCAAACGGGGTAATATTGGTGACGACAAAAAAAGGAAAAATAGGGGCACCACAGCTTAGCTATGATGGCTGGGCGGGAGTTAATTCTATCATCAAACAACAAGAGGTACTGAGTCCTTACGAGTTTGTTAAATATCAGTTGGAATTAGATCCGGTCCTATACGGCCCTATTTACGAGAAAAACGGACAAACATTGGAAGATTATAGAAACCGCAAAGGAGTAAACTGGCAGGATGAGATTTTTAGGGACGCCTATGTTCATAACCATAGTCTTTCTTTGCGTGGCGGTACCGAACAAACGAAGTATGCCATCTCGGGATCATTGTTAGAACAGCCAGGGATCATTATAAATAGCGGATTCCGTCGTTATCAGGGACGTTTTGTGATTGATCAGACAATCAGCAAAAAACTGAAAGCGGGAGTGAACCTGAATTATTCTGCTACTAAGAAATTTGGAACAGTTGTGGCAGAATCGCAGACAAGTCCTACAGCCAGTTTATTGTACAGCGCATGGGGCTTTCGTCCAATAACCGGGGATATTGATTTCGACGATAATTTGACCGAAGAACTGTATGATCCTGATCTGAGTCCGACAGCTGATTTCCGGATTAATCCTTTAAAAGCTGCTCAGAATGAGTACAAGCCTCTTTTTAACAATACAATGGTGCTCAATTCTTATATAGATTATAAGATTTTAAACAACCTGTCATTACGCATCACCGGGGGCTTAAATAAATCAAATATCAGGCAGGAGATCTTCAATAATTCCATGTCGCGCCTCGGAAACCCGAATAACAATAATAAAGTAAACGGTTCTATCAACAATACCGAGATCACCAATCTTTTGAATGAGAACACGCTTACTTACAATGCAAAACTTAAAAAAGGACATTCTTTAAAGGTGCTTGCTGGTTTTACTATGCAGGATGTACGGAGTTATTCAAATGGATTTACTGCTATTCAAATCCCGAACGAATCATTGGGAATGGTTGGACTGGCTGAAGGGCAGCTTACTTTAGCTCCTGTTGCGGACCTGAAAAGTGGTTTGCTTTCGTATCTGGGAAGAATAGACTATAATTATAAATCGAAATATTTAGTTACTGTTTCCTTCAGATCTGATGGATCTTCCAGGTTCCCGAAAGAGAGCAGATGGGCATATTTTCCGTCGGGAGCATTTGCATGGCGCTTTACCGACGAACCATTTATGAAGGGATTGGATTTTCTGAATGATGGTAAGCTTAGAATTGGATACGGACATACCGGTAACAACCGTGTAAGTGATTATGCTTCTTTTACTGCGCTGAGGATGTTATCCACATCAGGATACAGTACTGGAAATATTCCAGGGAAAGGAATGGTGCCGGTTAACCTGGGTAATACAAAATTGAAATGGGAGACTACAGTACAATCGAATGTGGGGATTGACTTGAGCTTTCTTAAAAACCGGATCTCCTTAACAGCTGATTATTACTATAAAAAAACACATGATCTTTTACTGAATGCAACACTGGCACCAAGTATGGGTTTCTTAAATGCGTTTAAAAATGTTGGAAAGGTATCAAACAGTGGTATTGAACTTACGGTTAATACGAATAATATTAGCGGGAATAAGTTCTCATGGAATTCCAGTTTTAACATTGCATTTAACCGGAACAAGGTGCTTGCTTTAAATGATGATGAACCAAGTCTGCTTTCAAGGGTAACATGGGGTAATTTTAACAATGCATTCCCTTATATTGCTGTCCCAGGAAAACCTATTGCACAGTTTTATGGTATGCAGTTCAATGGTGTGTATCAGTACAGTGATTTTGATGTTCAGCCAAATGGCTCTTATGTATTGAAGGGCAATGTTCCTAATAATGGTAATCCACGTGCGAATATCCTTCCGGGCGACATCAAGTTTAAGGATATTAATCAGGACGGGCAGATAGATGACCGTGATCTTGGTGTGATCGGAGATCCAAATCCTGTTCATATCGGAGGCTTTAGCAACAACTTCAGTTATGGTAATTTTGACCTGAATGTATTCTTTCAATGGAGTTATGGCAATGACGTTCTAAATGCTAACCGTATAGAATTTGAAGGAGGGGACCCCACCCAAAGAAATTTCCTAAATATGTTTGCTTCTTTCGCAGATCGGTGGACTCCTGAAAACCAAACTAATAATTTATACCGGTTGGGTGGTCAAGGGCCTGCATATTACTCTTCGCGTACCATCGAAGACGGTTCTTTTTTAAGATTGAAAACAGTATCCCTTGGTTATAATTTACCATCTTCAGTGATGAAGTCTATAAAAATGAAGAGCCTGCGTTTCTCAGTATCCGCTCAGAACCTAGTCACATGGACGAAGTATTCTGGTCTGGATCCGGAAGTGTCGACCAGACATTCTGCACTGACCCCGGGATTCGACTGGTCCCCATATCCAAGGCCGAGGTCGATCACAATAGGATTGAATGCTAGTTTTTAAACCAATTAATCGCTTTATAGGAAAAATAATAAATAGAATAGAGATGAAAACTAAAATATTAATACTGCTGGTTTGTATCGCGATGACCTCATGTTCCAAATTGTTGGATAAGGAACCTGATTTTGTAACACCAGAGACTTATTTTAATACAGAGGAAGATCTGAAAAATGGATTAAATGGCGTGTACAATAGATTAATTGATCCTAACGGACGGATGTACGGACGTGGGTTGTTCAGCTATTTTGTGGTAAGTGATGAAGCATTTTTTAAAAGTATCTCCATTAACAATATTCGTGTAATGGTGATGGATGCGGGGCATCTGGATATCGGCAGGCTTTGGGAGACATTGTACGAGGGAGTGAACCGTGCGAACCTGCTTTTAGAACAGGTTGATCAGGTGGATATAGATAAGACTAAGCGGGATGTTATTAAAGGGGAAACGTTGTTTTTACGCGGGTACTATTATTACCTGTTAGCAGATATTTTTGGATCGGTTCCTTTAAAACTAACGTCTACAAAGTCGCCCAATGATGCCTATCTTCCGCGTGCGCCATTAGCAGATGTTTATGCTTCAGTTGTAAAAGATATGCAGCAGGCAGAATTGCTGGTCGCTGATATCGATGACTTCTCTTATAATGAACGCATCTCCAAAACCGGGGTGCAGGCGATACTGGCAAGGGTTTTTCTGAAGATGGCAGGAGCGCCGTTAAAAGATGTTAACCGTTATAAAGATGCGTTGGACTATGCAGACAAGGTAATTATCTCGAAAAAACATGCGCTTAATTTGAATTATAAGCAGATTTTTATCAACCATACGCAGGATATCAATGAAAAGAGGGAGTGTATCTGGGAAATCGGAATGTATGGTAATAAAGTAGGGAATGTAGACCTGGCAGGATCTATGGGTGTAGAAAATGGTATTGAGTGTCCTAGCGAAGCCATAGGTTTTTCAGGAGGCGCGATGAAAATCACTGCCAAATTGTTTCAACTTTTTGGTACCTCAGATACGGCCAGGAGAAACTGGAGTATAGCCCCGTACCGGTTCGTGACTACCGCTGGCAATACTTTAAAGTCCAATTGGACGGCTACCCAGATCTATGACCGCAACCCGGGGAAATGGAGAAGAGAGTATGAGACCGGATCCAAAGCCCGCAGTTTCACGTCGACTAATTTTCCTGTGATCCGCTACTCAGATGTGTTGCTGATGAAAGCTGAGGCGGAGAATGAAGTAAACAACGCACCAACACCTGCGGCTTACGATGCCGTTAATAAGGTGAGGAGAAGAGCATACAATAAACCGCTGGACAAAGCTGATGTCCTTTGTGATGTGCCGGCAGGTTTAGATAAGCTCAGGTTTTTAGCTTTTATTCAAGACGAGCGTGCGAGAGAACTGTGTTTTGAAGGGATACGGAAACATGACCTGATCCGTTGGGACATCTATGTAAAAACGATGAACGATTTAGGTACGTCCATTACAGCTACAGCTCCTTCGGCATATAAATACGCGGCAAATGCGGGTAAAAATACCACAGAGCGGGACGTGCTGTTTCCGATACCTACAACTGAGATGACCGTTAATAAACAGATTACAGAACAAAATTATGGCTGGTAATCATTTTTGGCTAAGCCGTACGGTAAAAAGAATGGGCTGGCTGGCCTGCTTTTTTCCGTTTACCATTTATGCACAATCTATAGGACCTTCACTGTCTAATGGATCGTTGAACCTGGAATGGATAAATTCTGCTGAGGGCTATCAATTGCATAAAATATCGGTTTTCAATCAAGGAAAATGGGTTGGCTTGTCAGCAAGACCATCCGGGGAATTTTCCGTTTTGTATGCCGCAGATACGTTATCTCTTAACAAGCAGCCCGGGAAAAAGACCGGAAATTTTCCTGAACCCATTTACCGCTATATTATACCGATATGGAAGCAGGCAACTTCTTCCATTCAAATGAATACGGCCGGCGAAGCGGTCAACTTTTACCCGGATACAAAAAAAGAAAACAATAAGGAGCTTATATTTCAAAAGGAGCTGGACCAGTTTCTATTTACATCGTCATGGCAGTTCGATGACCGCTATCCAAATGATATAAAAGTGACGGTGAAATTGAGGGCTAAACAAGCAGGCTATTATTCCATTGCTTCACCTGAGCTTGCTCTTTTTGATAAGCAGAATTTTAAATGGGCTACCGTTCCGGGAGTTTTTCAGGGGAACCAGTTGAATGCTAATTTCGTTAATGCTTATGCTTATGGGCAGGGTGTGCCTGATGTACCTGTTATGGTAAGGGAACGAACAGCTTCAACATTATCCCCTTTGGTACAAAACAGTCAGAATATAACTTTGGCGGTAATTCCTGAGCCTGGAACCGGGCGGGACCCCTGGTTGTTTGACAAGAAAACACAGGGCAACTGGAATCTTGGCCTGTCTGTACTGAATAGAAAAGGAAACCTGATGCCGACGATATATCATCCGGTATTGGGACAGGAAAAATCCTACCTGGCCAAAAATGATTCCCTTACCTTTTCTTTTCGATATACTATAAAAGCGGATGATTGGTTTACGGTAATGAAACATGCCGCAAATGATGTTTACAGGTTTAAGGATGTGCTGCAATTGAAGAAAACATCTTCTTCCCTTACCGATCGTGTATTTAGAATGGCAAATTATATCATTGACGACAGCCTTTCAATGTGGCAGCTGGCCAAGTACAAAAACCTGGAGATTGGTGCTCAAAGATATCTGGGAGGAGTGTATGGCTCCGAAAAAGATGCGATGAAAAATTCAGATTATGGGGCGATGTGGATGCTTGCCAGGCTTACGGGCAATAAGAAGCTCATCGACAGCCGTTTGCCTTATGCGAGAAATTTTAAGATTGCCCAGCAGCATTCAGGTAAAGACTTTTTTAATGGCGCTTTGGAAGGGCAGTATTTTTTACAGAACAGTAAGAAATTTACGGAAGAGTGGGGGCCTTATACGGAGCCTATAGGAAGTACCTATTATCTCATGATGGACATCGGTAATATGCTGTTGTTTGATGCTGCTGATTTGAAATTACGCGCTGACTTAAAGCAGGGGGCTGAAAAATTATTATCCTGGATGAAGCCTGATGGAAGCTGGGAAGTTGCCTATGATAATAAAACCAATGAAGTGATGTTTAAGGATATTTCAGACTTGAGGCCTACCTTTTATGGCTTAGTCGTCGCCCATAAAATATTGGGTGACAAGAAGTATCTTGAGGCTGCTAAAAAGGGTGCCGACTGGTATATTGAGAATGCCATAAAGAAGGGTGCTTTTATTGGTGTTTGTGGTGACACCAGGTTCGCGCCTGATTTTGCTACAGCGCAGAGCGCACAGGCCTTACTTGATCTTTACGATGTGGTTAAAGATGCCAAATATAAAAATGCGGCCATTGCTGCGGCAAAAATTTATACGGCATCAATCTATACCCATCCAATTCCTACATCGCAGGAAAAACGGGTGAACGGTATTAAAAGAGAAGATTGGGAAATAAGTCAGGCCGGTTTAAGCTTTGAACATGGTGGCATCCTCGGATCAGCAAACCACCATGGGCCAATTTTATTGGCAAGTCACGCCGGTATGTTTATCAGGATGTTCTCCCTCACCAAAGATTCTTTATTTCTAACGATGTCCAGGGCTGCAGCATGGGGCAGGGATGCTTTTGTAGACCAGAAAACTGGTGTGGCTTCCTATTACTGGGATGCGATGAATAAAGGTGCAGGTCCGTTTCCACACCATGCATGGTGGCAGATTGGCTGGATTACAGACTACCTGATGGCAGAAGCAGAACTTCGTAGTCAGGGACGGATTAGTTTTCCAAGAGGGTTTATTACCCCAAAAGTTGGTCCGCATCAAAGTTACGGTTTTGCCCCTGGAAAAGTATTTAACGCTCCCGCATCATTGGTGTTGATCGAAGGTCTATTGAATTCGGACAGTCCGTATCTGGATTATATCACCGCAATTGATACGGATCAGAGAAAGTGTTTTCTAATTATGCTGAACAACAGTATCAATGGCCTTAAAACAAAAATTCAGATAGATGCAAAAAAGATTCCCGGTGTTTCAGCGGCAGGCATAAAGCAGGTCGCATTTATTACTGCGGATGGTAAAAGGGGAACTGTGGCAAATCAGCGTGAATCACTGAATGTTGAATTTGCCCCCTATGGTTTAAAAGTAGTAGAGGTTCAATATTGAAATGAGTATGGCTAAAATATATAGACCCGGTTGCCGTATTTTCTTTTACGTAGTAATTGCCTATGCTGTATTTGGTATCAGACAAGCCTGCGCGCAAAAATATGTGCATCACTTAATAGAAGCAGAAGATTTTCAATTCCCGGCCAGTTGGACCATAGGTAAAGAAGCAGGCACAAATGTCTCAGGAAAGGGAGCGTTATTGGGGGCTAACAACAAGGCCGTGACTGCTGATGCGCTGACCGTGATCGCTATCAAGACCAAAGGTAATTATGTAGTATGGACAAGATCGAGAGATTATGCGCAGAATAATCCTGGTACCCGGAGATACCAGTTATATGTAAACGAAAAACTTATGGCCAAGGAATCAGGTGTACACCTGCATGAAGGCTATGAATGGGAAAAGGTTGGTGCCGCAGACCTTGACTTAGGGGAAACAGTGTTGCGGTTAAAGAATACAAAATTAAACTTTGCCAGGTGCGATGCTATCTTTTTGACTACGGATGCAGGATTTGATCCGAACAAGATGAATGCCTCGCTTAGTACTTATGCTTTAAAGCCCGTGTGGGTTAAAGAAAGCGGACCTGGTTTAAATGGTGAACCGCCTTTTACTTTTGTAAAAAAGGGAAAATCCTTAGGAGGCCTGCAAAACAACAATATCAGAATCAGTTTTGATGAGGCGATCGACAGTAAGTCGGGAAAGACCAGGATTGTAGCTACTACCCATATTTTACAGGATAAAATATGGCTCGGTTTAAATGATAAAGTGGAAGCGCACAGGATATTTTTGCTGGCGGATAAACAAGCAAAGATCGAGTTTGGTGCTTACTTCGCTTTCTGGAAGAATTCCAAAAGTTTAACAGATTTTGTAGTCAAAGGAAAATCTTACCAAACGATGGATCAGAATGGCGCAAAAAATCCTTTTCTATCCGGAGAACTGATGTTGTGTGAAATGAAGGCAGTGAAACAAGTGTCGGCCGAAGAGTTATTGGTTACTTATGTGACCGGAAATGGGGATGAAGTAAGCGGTAGTTGGAAGCTTAAACCAGGGATGTCTCATTATGAACTCAAACTAAGCTATACGGCTAAGGAGCCAGGTTATTATAGTTTTGTTGTTTCTGCTTTTCAGGATACTCCGGAGATAAATGTGAACAATGTACAGCTCCCGCCCATGTTTAATTACAAACGTTTACCGGAGGGGCCAATGTTAATCCCGGGAGCGATGACGCCACAGCCATTGGCTATAGTAGAAGTTAATCAAAACAAAAAGCCCTTAAGTTATTTTGTTACCGGTTCGTTAACCGATTTTCCGTTGGACTGGACAAAAGATATTACTTCGAGAATAGGTTTTTCGCTAAAAAATGAATTTAATAAAGTGCAGCCAATTGCTTTTGCGCCCGTCCTGGGGCTGGCCGATTCTAAGCTGTCGGCCGGACAATCCTTAACCAGGTCATTTAACCTGGGTGCAGTGTCCGACAAATGGAACGGGGCATTGGAATATATATCCAATTCAATTTATAAAGTAAGTGATTACAGGACACAGGATTCTACTTCTTTAACAAATGCGGTTTTCAATATCATAGACCTGATAAAGAATGAAAAAGCGGCTGGATGGAGTACGCCGCTGAAAGGTTTTTTTGATATTGAAGCTGACCCAAAAGTTGCGCCTACTGTTGCACAATCTGCTCCTTTAGCAGTAATATCTGCTGCGGTTATAGCGCGGGACGAAGCGCTTTATATCAGTCGTGCCCTACCAACTATAGAGTATACCTTATCAAGGAGTGCGTTTAGATGGGCAAAGGCTGTAGGTGCCCCATATAACCCTACTGAAGCTTCCCTAGAGTTAAATCCCTACAAAAACGTACAATTCAATACTGCTTATTTTGAATCTTTAGCGCAATTGCTGGAGTATAAAAACCCCTGGATACTGGGGGTGGCTATGCCTGATCAGCAACCAAGAAAACTTTCGGGATATAGCGTTAACCTGCCGGCATGGACACAGGAGCTTGCGGCCTACAGACTGACAAAAGATAAAAAATGGCTGAATGTGGCAGTTTCAAATGCCAAGGAATTTATTGCGAAGGAAGTTTATGGCCAAAAGACCAATCTGCTAACAGCACAGCCGTTTTACAACACCTCTTTTTATCCATATTGGTGGGACCTAACAGACCTTTATGAGGTAAGTAAAGATAAAACCTTTCTGAATGCTGCGGAATACGCATCTTATTTTACTTTGGCAGGCATCCGTTCTTATCCATTGGTTGAGGATAAAATGCAACTGATCCATGAAGGTGATGAATATGAAGGGAATACCAATTTATGGTGGAAAGACGGAGAGAAATTTCGTTTGGGTTTTCCCCGTAAAAAAGGAGACGTAAAAGCTAAAGAGGTACCACAGTCCTTAGTGTCGCCGGTTGGACTTGGTTTGGAGCAGCCCATTACTTTTTTTCTTCCTAAAAAGAATGTCCGTCATATTTTTATGTCGACCTGGGCGCCGCATTTGTTGCGCTTATCGGCAGATACAGAACGCAAGATATTTGAAATATATGCGAGAAACTCCATCATAGGTAGGTTTACAAATTATCCAGGCTATTATGCTACGGGATATACTGACCTTACCTACAGAGAAAACTACCCTTATAAAGGACCGGATATAAATTCCATTTATTATCACCACATTTCGCCGCATCTTGCTTTTAGTTTAGATTTTTTAGTTACCGAAGCGGTCCAGAGGGCTAAAGGACTAATCAGTTTTCCATGGGGAAAACAAGAGGGGTTTGTATGGTTTAATAACCGCATTTATGGTGGTGGAAAAGGAACTGTTTATGATGATAAAAATGTGAAGATCTGGCTGAAAAAAGGCTTAGTCACATTAAATAATCCTTCTGTAAATTACCTTACCGGTATATCAGACGACCGCTTCTGGGTTGTTTTATTAAACGAGTCGGCCCAGGAACAAGATATGGAGCTAAGCCTCGATTTGCGAGAGATAGGGGTGAAAAATACAGGTATTAAACAGTATGGGGCGGCGATTGCCGAACCTGGTAGTGTAGTGATGCAGGGTAATAAATTGAATGTCAAAATACAAGGAAAAGGCATACGCGCTTATTCATTTCCCCTTGCTTCAATTCAGGCTGCAAAAGAACTTGCACCGATTAAAAATGGTTTGCAGGAAGTTGACCTTGGTGCGCCATGGGGCAAGCTTTATGCTTTCAGGATCCGTTCTCCGTTTGGCTGGGATTCTGTATATGCTTATTTAAGTACCGCATCAGCACCTGGGGCAGAAGTTGAACTCGAATTGAATGGTGATGTTCCGACACTGGAAAAGCGTGTTGCTTATCCGTTTGAGTGGTCATTTACCCGTTTAGATCCTGCGAAGCCTATCTCCATCAATTTAAAATTGAAGCGGAAGGGTAGTAATGAAATTCGTCAGGCACATATTGATTTTGAAGGTATAAAGTAAAGAGCGATGAAGTTAAGGACAAAGTTTATAAGTGCTTTCGGATTTACATTTGTGATGGGTATACTGGTTTGTAATTTAACAGCTAGCTCGCAGGGTAATAGAGATAAAGAAACTTTGGAAAGGGAAAAACTCATTGCGGCAAGTCAGACCGGGGCAATGCCTTTATTCTTTGATCCGGTAGGGGAGGATATTCCGACAATTGTTCCCGGTGGTTTTAACAGTAACCATGAGTGTTACCTGAGAGATGGTCTTCCTAACTTTTTTAACAAAGCACGAAAAAAACAAGACCTGGTAATAGCATATATTGGTGGAAGTATTACCAGGGGAAACAATTTGTACAGAATGCAGTCCGCAAAATTTATCCGGAATATGTTACCCGGACTTCAGCTGAAGTTTATCAATGCAGGGATTTCCGGGACAGGGACGGATCTTGGTGCCTGCAGGGTCCAGGAGCAGGTTTTACAGTATAGACCTGATCTTGTATTTATTGAATTTGCAGTTAACAATGCTTTTCCGGACGGAATGGAGGGGATGATCCGTCAGATCTGGAAAGCTTCTCCTACTACGGATATTTGTTTGATCTATACTATTTTTAACGGGCAATCGAAAATTTATGCATCGGGAAAAACCCCGCTCAATATTATGGGATTGGAAAAGATTGCCGATCATTACCATGTTCCATCTGTTCATATGGGCCTTGAAGCGAGTGTTTTGGAACAGGATCAAAAACTATTGTGGAAAGCTGGCACTGGTACAGAAACAGATAAAATAATCTTTTCAAATGATGGCACACACCCCATAACAGCGGGCGGTAATTTATATGCACAGTCGATTGCACGCTCCTTGGTTAAAATGAAAGATCATGCTGGCGCAATGAAGGATCAGGCTAAAGCGCTAAAACATCAGTTGCCACAACCTTTAATTGCGGACAACTGGGAAGATGCCAAGATGTTTGCACCCTTGGATGTAGCGAAGTTTAGCACAGGATGGACTGGAATAGACCCAAAAAAATCACCTGAATTCAGACAGTTTGCGGACTGGTTTCCATATATAATGAAAGCTGATGCCGCTGGAGAGTCCTTTACGTTTAAGTTTGACGGAAGCATGGTCGGTTTTTTTGATATCGGAGGCCCGGAGGTTGGACAGCTGATTTTAGAAATTGATGGTAAGCCCTGTACCCTTCAAAAACAAAAAGGGACGCTGGCTTTAATGGCTGGTTATGAAACCAAATCTTCAGATCCGATTAACAGGTTCAACTCCTTTTGTAACAACCGTTATCGGGGGCAGGCAGAATTTATAGAATTGCCCGCTGGCATTCACACTATAAAGTTCAGTATTTCATCCATTGCAGCTGATAAGGAAGCTATACTAGGGCAAAATCAATTGGAAGACATTACCGATAATCCTGATAAGTATCATAAGACGGCAGTTTACATAGGTAAACTCTTGATTAGAGGAGATGTTATCAAGTGACGTTAAGAAATCCAGAGAATAATAATTAAAATATAAAACACTAGAGAATGAAACACATTAAAATGTTCCGGCAAAAAATGAAGAATGCGAAGATGATCTTAGTCCTCATTTTCTGCTTTACCGGGGGAGTATCGGTTGGACAAACTGGTCCTAAAAGTCTTAGACTATTTATTATTGGCAATAGTTTTTCTCAAAATGCATCAGCGTATTTACCAAATTTTGTAAAGGAAAAGGGTGTGGAGCTGACTGTTGGCAGGGCTGAATTGGGTGGACATTCTTTAGCGCAGCATTGGGAATATGCTGAGGCTGCAGAAGCGAATCCTGAAGACCCGAAAGGTAAGCCTTATAAGGGTAAATCTTTGCGTATGCTTTTATCAGCGGGGACCTGGGATGTTGTTACGATCCAACAAGCTTCTTATTTGTCGGCAGATCTGGAAAGCTATAGCCCATATGCGAAAAAGCTGTATGATTATATTAAAAAGATCCAGCCCAATGCAGAAGTTATTATTCATCAAACCTGGGCCTATAGAAGTGATGCTTTAAAATTTGGGAGAATAGCACCAAACCAGCTGGCGAAAGACCAGCATGAAATGTGGGAGAAATCCAGATCGGCTTATCATGCCATTGCTAAGCAGCTGAATGTAAAAATAATCCCCGTGGGGGATGCTTTCAATGAGGTGGCTACAGATAAGGTATTTGGTTTTAAAAAGGATCCTGGTTTCGATTATACAAATCCGGCCTTCCCGAACCTGCCCAACCAGGCAAATTCGCTTAATATGGGGTATTATTGGAAAGACAATAAAATCGTATTCGATCCAAATCACGCCAATGAGGCCGGCAGGTACCTTGGCTCATTGATCTGGTTTGCGGTCTTGTTTAAAAAATCACCAATGCAACTTGAGTATGCACCCGGTAACGTTCCGGCTGAATTTGCTGCCTATTTAAGGACAGTGGCCGAAAAGACAATTAAAAATATCAATACAAATAAATAAGCCAATCACATGAATTCAATAATAGATACCTCGGTTATCGTCATTTTTTCAGTGTTTATTATGGTTATAGGTTTGTTGTTTTCCCGAACAGGGAGAAACCTGAAATCATTTTTCGCAGGGGGCGAGGCCGTACCCTGGTTTATCGGTGGCTTGTCTCTTTTTATGAGCTTTTTTTCTGCCGGTACTTTTGTTGCGTGGGGTTCAATTGCTTATAAATATGGATGGGTAGCCGTTACTATTCAGTGGACGATGTGTATCGGTGGATTAATAACAGGTTTGTACATCGCACCAAAGTGGAAAGCGACGGGAAGCCTGACTGCGGCAGAATTTATAAAAGACAGATTGGGTGCACATGTACAAAAAAGCTTCATTTATATTTTTATGCTGGTATCACTGTTCATAAAAGGATCGGTATTGTACTCGGTATCTAAACTGGTTGGCTCATCTTTGGAATTTCCGTTAGTGCCTGTTACTTTAATTTTGGGCATACTTATGATTGCTTATACCGCAGTTGGCGGTTTGTGGGCGGTTATGGTGACTGATATTTTGCAATTTGTTATACTTACGGCTGCGGTTTTGCTGATTATTCCATTGGCATTCACGGAAGCAGGGGGTGTACAGACATTTCTGACCAAGGTTCCCGACGATTTCTTTAATGTGGTTAACGGAGAGTATACCTGGGGCTTTATCATTGCCTTTGCACTTTATCATATCTTTTATATCGGCGGGAACTGGACTTTTGTACAGCGTTATACCAGTGTAGATACCCCGAAATCTGCATCAAAAGTAGCATTTCTGTTTGCCGGATTATATATTTTAAGTCCGGTTTTGTGGATGTTGCCTCCAATGATTTACCAGACTATTAACCCGGGCCTTACAGGCTTAGAAACTGAGAATGCTTATCTAATGGTCTGTAAGCAAGTATTGCCAGCTGGTTTGATGGGCTTGATTTTAACGGGAATGTATTTTTCAACTTCAGCATCGGCAAATACGGCTTTAAATGTCGTGTCGGCCGTTTTTACAAATGACATTTACAAGGGAACAATTAACCCGAAGGCGTCAGACGAGAAGTTGATGAAGATTGCACGTACCTCATCCTGGTGCTTTGGTTTTGGCATGATTGTAATTGCGCTTATTGTACCCTATATAGGAGGGATTGTTGAGTTCACATTGAGTGTGGGCGCAATTACAGGAGGGCCGCTACTGGCCCCGCCAATATGGGCTTTATTTTCTAAACGGATTACCGGCAAAGCAACAATTTATATTACCATGGTCAGTCTGGCGGTTAATTTATGCTTTAAGATCGTATTGCCGCTTGTGCTTGATTATAAACTCAGTCGTGCCAATGAAATGCTTTTAGGGGTATTGCTCCCTTTTATTTTGCTGTTGATCTACGAGCTGTATGCTGCTTACAAAGGGAAGGTAAGCGCGGAGTATTTGCAATTGCAGGAACTCAAAGCAGTTCGTGCGGCAACGGTGCAGGAGGTTGATGAAGAAGAGGTGGCGGAAATTAAAAGACAAAATAAGTTCGGATTGCAGGTCATTTCATTTTCATTGGCTTTTATCGGTCTGCTTTTGTATGCCTTATGTGCTTTTACCACAAAAGGAACAAGTATGGTGGCAGTTATTGCTACGATAATCCTGGCAAGCGCAATTATTCCATTAAGAGCTTCCTTAAAGAAGACAGTTTAATTTATATATAATAACCCTGGGTTTACCCAAACATTTACTATGATAAAATCAGAAGGAACAGATGTCCGTAGTTTGATGTCTGAAAAATTAAGTACAACACTTTTAGTTATCGGAGGAGGATTATCGGGTGTTTGCACCGCGATTACTGCCGCACGTAAAGGTGTTAAAGTTGTTCTTGTACAAGACCGGCCGGTCCTGGGTGGTAATTCATCCAGTGAAGTCCGCTTATGGATCCTTGGTGCTACTTCACACATGGGGAACAATAACCGCTGGAGTAGGGAAGGAGGGGTTGTAGATGAAATACTGGTAGAAAATACTTATCGGAATAAAGAAGGAAATCCCTTGCTGTTTGATGCAATATTATTGGATAAAGTAGTTTCTGAGCCTAATATTACACTTTTGTTAAATACAGCTGTTTATGAGGTCCATAAATCTGGTTCAGAAACAATCTCATCGGTAAAAGCATTTTGCAGTCAGAATTCAACTGAATATATCATTACCGCGCCTTTGTTTTGCGATGCGTCTGGGGATGGCATTGTCGGCTTTTTAGCCGGGGCTGCCTTTAGGATGGGGGCGGAAAATAAGGAAGAATTTGGTGAGAAATTTGCCCCTAGTGTTGAATATGGCGAACTACTGGGGCACAGTCTTTATTTCTATAGTAAAGATACGGGCAAACCTGTAAAATTTGTGGCGCCCGATTTCGCCTTGAAAGATATTACGAAGGAAATCCCACGTTTTAAAAGCTTTAATGCAAAGGAATATGGCTGTAAATTATGGTGGCTGGAGTATGGTGGAAGATTAGATACGGTACATGACACAGAGAAGATCAAGTGGGAACTTTGGAAAGTAGTTTATGGTGTATGGGATTACATCAAAAATTCGGGTGAATTCCCGGAATCTGAAACGATGACTTTAGAATGGGTAGGAACCATTCCTGGGAAAAGAGAAAGCAGAAGATTTGAAGGGGATTATATGCTCCGTCAGCAAGATGTTGTCGACCAAAACACACATGCTGATGCAGTAGCATTTGGGGGCTGGTCTATAGACCTCCATCCTGCTGATGGTGTATTTAGTGAAAAACCGGGATGTAACCAATGGCACAGTAAGGGCATTTATCAAATACCATATCGCTGTTTATACAGTAAAAACATCAAGAACCTTTTCCTTGCGGGCCGAATTATCAGTGCTTCACACGTGGCATTTGCATCAACCCGGGTAATGGCCACTGCTGCCCATGTGGGGCAGGCGGTAGGTATGGCCGCGTTTATTGCCAGCAGGCAAGGAGTAAACCCTGCAGCGTTAACAGAGAAAAACCTGATGAACGATTTGCAAAGGGAATTGCTTAAAAGTGGTCAGCATATTCCTGGCTTTGAATTGAGGGATGCTGAGGATCTTGTACAATCCGCTGAAGTATCTGCTTCGAGTGAATATGTGCTAAATGAATTGCCCCAGGGTACACTAAAGAACCTTGATGTGTCTATGGCACAAATGCTTCCTCTTGAAAAAGGTAAAGTACCTCAAGTTGTTTTTTATGCAGAAGCCGAAGTACATACCACACTTGATGTTGAACTGCGTGTAAGTGGGAAATTAGGGAATTATACGCCAGATGTTGTATTGGAAAAGCAGGTATTGGCAATTGTACCGGGTAAAAATTCTTTAGAGATTAAGTTTTCTGCAATATTGGCCGAAGATGCGTATGCTTTTTTAGTATTGCATAAAAATCCACTCGTACAGGTTTACCGTTCAGAAGATCGCATTACCGGGGTTCTTTCTGTATTTAACCTGGTGAACAAAGCGGTATCCAATTATGGCAAACAAACCCCTACGGAGGATATTGGTGTGGATGAATTTGAGTTCTGGTGCCCACAGCGCAGGCCAGAAGGGCACAACCTTGCTATTCAGATAGAACCGGGGCTTTCTAAATTCGCAGCCGAAAATATAAAAACGGGAGTTTTCAGGCCTACAACGCAACCAAATGCATGGGTGGCCGAACTGGTTGATCAGCATCCGGCACTTAATATAAAATGGGACAAGGAGCAAAAGATAAGTAGTATTGAATTGTTTTTTGATACCGATTATGACCATCCTATGGAAACCGTGTTGATGGGCCATCCTGAAGATGTGATGCCTTTTTGCGTAAGAGATTATCAGGTTAAAGATGGTAAGGGAAATGTGGTCCATACAGTGAAAAACAACTATCAGACAAAGAACACTATTGTGCTGGAGCAACCTGTTTATACCGATAGTATCACCATAAGCTTAAAACATCCATCTCAAAATACGCCCGCGGCATTATTTTCTGTAAGATGTTATTCATAATTTAACGGAATAATTTTGTAAGCGCATCTTCTGTCGCCAGCAATGATGTGGTTTACCCTGGTAATATTTACCTCGTCTCCCAATACAAATTTAAAAGTATTGAGCTCGGAGGTACAAAAGCCCTGGCAAATTTTAGCGGCGGCACAAATAGGGCAATGGTTTTCTACCAAAAGATAACCATTGTCCTCTTTGGTATATTCGGCCATGTAACCTTCCCTGTTTCGGATTTCGGTTAACTGACGAACCTTGTCTTCTAAGGAACTGGCTTGATTTAGTTGTTGACTGTATCGTAATTTGGCTTTTTGCTCTCCGGCCGATATCACCGTTTGGAGTGCTTCGTCCCCAAGTGTTTCTTTAATTTGCTGGATCAGCTTCACGGTAAGTTCGGCGTGTGTGTCGGGAAATCCTTTATTGCCTAATTCACTTAGACTGAAATATTGTGTTGGCCGGCCTACACCTTTAGATTCGTGGCTGGATTGGATCAAACCTTCCTCTGTTAACTTCAATAATTGAAGTCTGGCTCCTTCGGTGGTGATTCCCAGTTCTTTAGAAATTTCTCCAGCTGTTAAAGCTCCTCGTGTCTTCAGTAACATTAAAAAACGATTTGTCTTCATAATCCAATAAAACAAGTGTTTAGTTGTTTTATTAACAAAAGTACTAACTTTGCTGAACAATTAAGAATATAAGGAATTATAGTTTCGCCATGCAAGTTAATATACTCCTTTATCATACCGGACCACCGCTAATTTAATCCTGGCCGTAGCGGGTATCCAGTAGCAATTTTAATGACAGCCGACTGTCCGGAAACCTTATGTTTTTGGGAGTGAAGGGGAATTGTCGGCCATTTTTTTAACAAAACAATGCATAAAAACAAATACTTACCGATTATGAAACCAATACAATTACCACTACTTATAACCCTGCTATTTTTAATGCAGGCATGTGGGCCTGAACAGCAAGCTGCGCAGGAACAAACCATTCAGGAATACCCTGTGATGACGGTGGAGCGCAGGGAAGCTGTGATCAATACAGAATATCCGGCCACCATACAAGGACAACAGAATATAGAGATCCGTCCGAAGGTTGACGGTTTTGTAGCACAGATTTTTGTGGATGAAGGTGCTTCTGTAAAAAAAGGACAGCCTTTGTTCCGGATCAATGCACCTCAATATGAGCAGGAAGTAAGGACAGCCTCGGCAGCAATAAAAAATGCTGAAGCTGAAGTAAATACTGCGAAAATGCAGGTAGAAAAAGCATTGCCCCTTGTAAAAGAAGGTATTGTAAGTGATTACGAACTGAAATCGGCCAATTTTAATTTACATGCTAAAGAAGCGGCCCTGGCACAGGCCAGAGCGGGACTTGCCAATGCACGTACCAATTTAGGTTATACACAAATCAATAGTCCGGCAGATGGGGTAGTGGGCAGCATCCCTTATAAAACAGGTAGCCTGGTAAGCAGCGCTTCGCCACAGCCATTAACTACCGTATCGAACATCGCGAGGGTTTTCGCTTACTTCTCTTTCAATGAAAAGCAGTTTTTAGATTTTACGGAACGCTTTGCGGGTACAAAGATGGACGAAAAGCTGAAGCAGTTTCCTGCAGTTACACTGTTACTGGCCAACGGTACTACTTATAAAGAAAAAGGAAAAATGGAGAGTATCGGTGGACTGATCAATACGGAAACGGGTGCTGTGAATTTAAGGGCGGCCTTCCCAAATCCTGAAGGCATCATCAGAAGTGGTGCGAGTGCGACCATTAGTATTCCTGTACCCGTAAAAGATGCCGTGCTGATCCCTTCAAAAGCAACTTACGAGATGCAGGAAAAGCTGATGGCGGTTGTGGTGAACAAAGACGGAACAGTGAAGCCTGTGGAAATAGAAATCATGGATGCCCCTTCGGGAGAATTCTATGTGGTGAAGAAAGGGCTGAATGCCGGAGACCAGGTGGTAACTGAAGGAATGGGAACATTACAGGAAGGCACAAAAATAAAGCCTCTGGCAAATAAAAAATAAGAGAATAGTTGATTACAAAATATTAAATCATCATGTTAAAAAAGTTTATAGACAATCCGGTATTATCGACTGTAATATCGATAATCATTGTCATACTGGGCTTGTTGGGGCTGTTTTCACTCCCCATATCCCAGTATCCGGACATTGCGCCACCCGCAGTGGAGGTGAGTACCGCTTACCAGGGTGCTAGTGCGGATGTAGTTATGAAAAGTGTCATTACCCCATTGGAAGAACAGATCAATGGGGTGGAGAACATGACCTACATGACCTCAAAGGCGAGTAATGATGGCAGCGCCAGTATTACCATTAATTTTAAGCAGGGTACAGACCCTGATATGGCCGCTATTAATGTGCAGAACAGGATTACCAAAGCAACCAGCCTATTGCCTGCGGAGGTGATCAAAATGGGGATTACGACCAGCAAAAGGTTGAACAGTGAGGTTTTTAGTTTCCTGTTGTATAGTGAAGACGGGACGTACGATCAGAAATTCCTTGACAATTATTTGAAGATCAATATCATCCCTCAGATCAAAAGGATCCAGGGGATTGGTGATGCCCAGGTATATGGGGGTAAGGACTACAGTATGCGGATCTGGCTAAAACCTGATGCGATGGCTGCTTACGGCTTAATTCCCAGCGATATTGTAAATGCACTTGCCGAGCAGAATATTGAAGCTGCGCCTGGTAAAGTGGGAGAGAACAGCAATCAGAGTTTTCAATACACCCTTAAATATACAGGTAGGTTTGAAAAAGCTGTGGAGTTCGAAAACATTATCCTGAAATCGGTTGGTAGCGGGCAGGTGCTTAAATTAAAGGATGTGGCCGATATTAACCTCGGTTCATTTACTTATTCGAGCACTTTGACGGCACAAGGACAGGAGTCGCCATATGTAGCGGTGAGCCAGACTTCAGGTTCAAATGCACATGAAATCATCAAGCAGTGCGAGAAGATACTGAAGGATGCCGAGAAGACTTTCCCGAAAGGGATTAAGATCGGTGTGTTTGCCAATGCGAACGAGTTTCTTGATGCATCAATCTCTAAATTGATTTTTACAATTATTGAGGCATTTATCCTCGTGTTTATTGTGGTGTTCATTTTTCTTCAGGATTTCCGCTCTACGCTGATCCCTGCGATAGCAGTGCCGGTGGCGATTATCGGAACTTTCTTTTTCCTGAAATTATTTGGCTTTACCATTAACCTACTCACTTTGTTTGCGTTGGTGTTGGCCATAGGTATTGTGGTAGATGATGCGATTGTGGTTGTGGAGGCCGTACATGCGAAGTTAGATCAAGGTGCTAAATCGGCCAAGAAGGCTACCATGCATGCCATGAGTGAGATCAGCAGTGCTATTATTTCGATTACCCTGATTATGGCCGCTGTATTTGTGCCGGTAACTTTTGTGACAGGATCGGTAGGTGTATTTTACAAGCAGTTTGGTTTAACGCTGGCTGTTGCGATCATCATATCGGCCGTTAACGCACTGACTTTGAGCCCTGCTTTATGTGCCTTGCTGCTTAAGCCGCACCAAGTCCATGACCAGCCTAAAAAAGGCTTTATGCAAAGGTTTTACGATAGTTTTAATGCATCGTTTACCGCTATGACCGCCCGCTATAAAAAGTCGGTCGTTTTCCTGATCAACAAAAAATGGATAGCATTTGCAGGTATTGCCCTGTTCTCGGTATTGTTCTGGTTCCTGGTGAAAACCACACCAACAGGTTTTGTGCCCAATGAAGACAGCGGTTCTATTTATGGAAACGTGATCCTTCCTCCGGCTACATCGCTGGAACGTACGGAGCTGATCGCGGATCAGATTGATAGCATTGCCCGGTCTATTCCGGAAGTAGAACTTTCGTCAAGACTGGCAGGTATGGACTTGATGAGCGGTACCGGAAGTTCCTATGCGGCTATTTTTATCCGCCTGAAACCATGGAAAGAACGGACAAAAGAAGGACAGGACATTAAGTCTGTTGTGGGGCAGTTGTTTGCTAAAACAGCCAATATTAAAGGGGCTAGTATCATCTTTTTTGCGGCACCTACCTTGCAGGGTTTTGGTAATAACGACGGTTTTGAGTTTCAGTTACAGGATAAAACCGGCGGAAGTTACAAAGCTTTTGACGGAGTGATCGGTAAGTTTATGGGTGCCCTAAACCAACGTCCGGAGATCATGTATGCGGCTACCTCTTACAACACCAGCTTCCCTCAATATGAAGTGAGTGTAAATGTGGCCAAATGTAAGGAAGCCGGAGTAGCGGTAAATACAGTGCTCGAAACTTTGCAAGGTTATCTTGGCGGGATCTATGCTTCGGACTTTAACCGTTTCGGTAAGCAATACAAAGTGATGATCCAGGCCGAGGCTTCGCAAAGGACGAATAAGGAGTCTTTGAGCAAAATATTTGTCAGGAATGATAAGGGTGTAATGGCCCCGATCTCCGGGTTTGTAACGCTTAAGAAAACATATGGGCCGGAGTTTATCAATCGTTTTAATCTGTTTACCGCTGGTGCCGTTAATGGTGCGCCGAAGCCGGGTTACAGCTCTGGTGATGCGATTAAAGCGATACAGGAAGTAGCCGCGCAGACTTTGCCCCAGGGTTATACTTTCGAGTTTTCAGGGTTAACGCTGGAAGAGCTTTCCAGTGGAAACCAGACCTTGCTGATCTTTATCCTGAGTTTGCTGTTCATTTACTTCCTGCTTAGTGCGCAGTATAAGAGTTATATATTGCCTTTCTCGGTCTTACTTTCCTTACCTATCGGTTTGGCAGGAGCGTTTTTATTTGCCCGTTTGTTTGGCCTGGACAACAATATATTCCTGCAGATCAGTTTGATCATGCTGATCGGCTTGCTGGCGAAAAATGCGATCCTGATTGTAGAGTTCGCCCTGATGCACAGATTAAGCGGAAGGAACCTGATCCAATCAGCTATTTCGGGTGCAACGGCCAGGCTACGGCCTATCCTCATGACTTCCTTTGCCTTCATTTTTGGTTTGTTGCCATTGATGCTGGCTACAGGTGCAGGTGCGATAAGTAACCGGTCTATCGGTACTGCTGCGGTAGGGGGAATGTTAATCGGAACAGTATTCGGGGTATTTGTAATTCCCGTTTTGTTTGTGGTTTTTCAATCACTCCAGGAAAAGATTAGTGGTGGCCCAAAAGCTACAGAAGCTGAATAATAAAAAGAATAATTTAAGCAGTTCCGGATGAATGTGGTCATCTTGCATTTTATCCGGAATGGTTTAATCATATTAAATTATAAATTAATGAAACCATATATAGGAATCTTATTGTTGCTCGCCCTTGCCTCCTGCAAGGTATCGCAACAGTACCAAAAGCCGGAGTTAAATACGGCAGGGCTGTATCGGGACAATACCAGTACAGATACCAGTAGTATTGCTTCGCTACCCTTTAATAGATTGTTTTCGGATACTGCTTTGTCGGGATTGATTACTGAGGGCTTAAAACAAAATATCGACCTGAAAGTAGCTTATCAGCGTATTATTGCCGCCCAAGCCAGTTTTAAACAAAGTAAAGCTGCCTTTTTGCCTGATCTGAACGGTAACGTAAGTGTTAAGCAATCTAAGCTGGCCTTTCCTCAGGGGTTTGGAATTATCAACTCCTCAACGCAATATGATCTGGGCTTAACCGCAAGTTGGGAGGCCGACATTTGGGGCAAGCTTAAAAGTGCCAAACGTGCAGCCCTTGCGAATATGCTGCAAACTGATGAGGCCAGAAAGGCGATAGAAACCCAGCTTATTGCAGATATTTCCAACCGCTACTTTACCTTGCTCGCCATGGATCAGCAGCTAAATATCCTCGAGCAAACATTGAACAATAGAAAAACCGATGTACATACCATGAAGTCGTTAAAAGCTGCAAACATTGTAACTGGTGCCGCTGAAGTGCAGAGCGAAGCAAGTATGTATGCCGCGGAGGTGGCTATCCCAAAATTAAAGAAGCAGATCAGGGAAGTTGAAAACAGCTTGAACGGTTTGCTCGCAAGACCTTCGGCCCCGATCAACAGAACATCTTTAAATGATCAGCAATTGCTGGTAGATTTAAAAGTGGGGGTTCCGGCCCAGCTGTTACAAAACAGGCCTGATGTAAAGCAAGCTGAATATGCTTTTATGGCGGCCTTCGAAAATACAAATGTCGCCCGTAAACTATTCTATCCCTCTGTAAGCTTAACCGCCGCAGGTGGCTTTACTAGTTTCAGTTTAAAAGACTGGTTAACACCGGATGGCTTGTTCGGTAATATCGCAGCCGGAATTGCTCAGCCTATATTTAATAAAGGCGCGAATAAAGCAAGACTAACTACTGCTAAAACTATGCAGCAGGAAGCGGCTTTGAACTTCCAGAAATCGTTGTTAACAGCAGGCGAGGAGGTGTCGAACGCACTTTTTGCGTATCAGACGGCTGTAATACAGCAAAGTATTCGTGTTAAACAATTGGCAGCATTGCAAAAATCTGTTGATTTTACCCGGAAGCTCCTACGTTACAGCTCGGCGACTAATTATACGGATGTATTAACCTCTGAGCAGAATTTACTGGCCGCACAACTGGAAGATGTTGATGATAAACTGCAGCAGTGGCAGGCCGTGATTGCGCTGTACCGGTCTCTTGGAGGGGGGCAAAAATAACCGTTCTCCTCACACGCTGATTTTTAAGGCGCTGAAGGGCGCATAAAAATGATGCGTATTCTGAGAAGGTAATTTTTGCTTTCAGAGAAATGGCTAGGGCAGTGATGTTATGAAAGGTTGTTTGACGCAGTATGAAATTAACGGCTTTGCTTATGCATCCTGCTAATACAAAATAGACCTTCTATGAAAAGGCCTTAGCGCCCTTTGCTCCCCTTCAGGAGGCTAAGGGATGCAGCCTTAGAATAGAATGGTGTATTTTGTTTTTTTACTTAGAGTGATTGGTATTCTGGCAACTCTTTGATAAAAGCAAACTGTCCCGCCAGATGGTCAATGGTAGCGTAACAATGTTTTAGACCATTTGTGACCACCAGCCATTTGGTTTTATGTACTGAATTGTACCGTGCAGCCTGGTCAAACACCGATTGCGTAATTTTTACAGCGGGGGCTTTACATTCGATCACCATGATCCTTTGGCCTTCGTTGTTAAAAATTACGATATCGGTTCTTTTCTGAAGCCTGTTAAGGCTCAATCCTCCCTCGATTTGAATGAGCGATTTAGGGAATTTCTTTACGACAACCAGGAACTGAATAAAATGTTGCCTTACCCATTCTTCGGGGGTTAATACCAGGTGTTTCTTTCTTACCTCGTCAAATATAAAATGCTGGGTATCCTTTAATGTTATTTTAAAGGGATATTCTGGTAGGTTAAGCGGAGTTGGTGTAAAGGACATAATTTTTGTTGTGGTGCCAGCTTAGGTGAATAAAGGGAATACCCTATAACCGATCATGAATATAATCCTTAAAATGATGAAAATCATCAGTGCTGTTTTGACCATATTATTTTTAATTGTAGCCATGAAAAATAACATAGCAGCTAATAATATGATATCGGAGCCCCATCCGTAGGTCTTGTAAATCAGGTCGATCCGTTCAAAACTGTCATCGCCGGAAATATAAGGCTGCACCAGTTTTTGAATGATAAACATAATTACGGAAAGTAAATAATCTATACCAATAATAATCAATAACGCTTTGATCGTATGGTGATCTGTTTTTGACTTTTCTTCGGGACTAATGATGTTTGTTCCACAATTTTTGCAGAACCTGGCCTCAGGAAGATTTGGGGTATTACATTTTGCGCAGTTCATAGCGAGCGGGTTTAGTTAAAATAATCACTTTTTTCGATAACCATTGTATTTGCGGCACGATCGCCCAACCTTCTGCCATCTTTTGTCGCCAATACCATTATAGGTTCAATAAGGCTACCAACCACTGGTACAAGTGCCATTAATAAGAGGATGATATTCCTTAAAAAAGATTTTTGTTTTGTGCAGGGCATATTGGTATCCAGGTCGATCACCATGAGCTTCATGACTTTTTTACCAGGACTCTGCCCTTGTCCGAAGCCATCTTTTAACATTTGGAAAGCCAAAGGGATTAGTGCGAGGATTAAACCAACAATACCTAGCGTTATGGTCAGTTCCTCTTCGCTTCCGTAAGCAGCAATAAAAGCACCTACCAAGGCTATAGCAGCCGGAATAGTAAGTGCGGTAACGATCAGTCCGTCTAAAAGTGTAGCTAAAAACCTGTTTCCAATTGAGGCTTTGAAATAAGGCAGATCAACCTGGGGGCTGCGCTCAAATGGATTGTGAATTTTTGGTTCCGTTTGTTCTGTGGAATTGCCGGCAGCAACCAGTCGTGCACCATCATTGATGCAGAATTTTACATCAGGAGGATAACTGGTTTTACAGATTGGACATAAATTATTCATAGGGTAGGTTTAAATGATATTTGTGCAAAAGTAGACAAATTTTTTATCTAAGTTTACGGCATTATATGAGTGCTGCCGACATAATAAAAGACATTAAAGCGAAGAAATTTAAGCCTGTTTACCTGTTACACGGTGAAGAGCCTTACTATATAGATCAGATTATCCATTATATGGAAGAACATATTCTGAGCGATATGGAAAAAGGATTTAACCAGACCGTTTTGTATGGTAAGGATACGGATATGGCTACGGTTATGAATGCCGCGAAACGCTACCCGATGATGTCTGATTACCAGCTGATCGTAGTGAAGGAAGCCCAGGATTTGAAATGGGCAAAGGAGACAGAGGGCAATAGTAAGACTGCTGAATTTGTACTGAGCTATTTCGAGAAACCTTTGGCGAGTACCATTCTGGTATTGGGGTATAAATATGCCAATTTCGACAAACGCAAAAAGATCTATAAAGCGATTGATAAGAATGGCGTGGTTTTCCAATCCGATCTGGTACGCGATTATAAACTTGCGCAATGGATAGATGAACTGGTGAAAGAGAAGGGGTATAAGATAGCTCCGCAGGCATCGGCATTAATGGCGGAATACCTGGGTGCCGATCTTTCTAAAATTGCCAATGAGGTAGAGAAATTGCTGCTAAATATTGGTAAAGAAACAACTATTGATACTGATATTATTCAGAAAAATATTGGGATCAGTAAGGAGTATAATGTATTTGAGTTGCAAAAGGCACTGGCGGTAAAGAATGTGTTGAAATGTAACCAGATCATCAATTACTTTGCTGATAACCCGAAAGCTAACCCTATGGTGATGGTGATGGCGAACCTCAACGCTTATTTTACCAAGATCCTTAAGTATCATTATTTGCCGAATAAAGGTGATGCCGCAAAAGAGCTGGGCGTAAACCCTTACTTTGTGAAGGATTTTGAAACTGCCGCACGTAGTTATAGTCTGCCAAAAACTTTTGACATCATCAGCCTGATGCGGGAATATGATTTAAAGAGCAAGGGGGTAGACAGTACCGGTAATACAACTGACGGGGAATTGCTTAAAGAATTGTTGTTTAAGATGCTGCACTAAGCCGGCAAACTACCTGCCTTAGTATGTCTTTTTCAGTTCCGGTTTAAATACCCTGGTCAGTTCCTGCGCTGCTTCGAGGTGGTTCTTCAATATCGGCAATTGCTTTGCTGCGAAGGTCCTGATCTCTGTATCTTTAGACTTACTGGCCGCAGTATAAAGCCCTATCATATTTTGATTACTTTCAATCATCATCTCAACAAATTCCAGGTCTGCTTTCTTTAAAGATTTAGCCGGGCCTGGTACTACAAAAGGAATATTTCTTTGCGTTGAAAGTTTTATAAGTTCCTTTTGGGTCTGTTTATGATCATTTAAAACTGTGGCTGCGTAGTATTTAACTTTGCTGTTGGCACTTGTCAGCTGAGCTGTACTTAACTTTATTTCCATTTGCAGGGCTGTCGATAACTTATCGATCAGTTCTTCTTCGGTCAGTGATTCCAATTGCTGCTGATTGGTTTTGATAGAAGCATTTGCCCTGGCAATTGCATTAAGAGCAATAGTGGTTGCGTTTTCTTCCGAACCAGCACTCCTTTGTTGGCCAATCCCGGGGGTGAGCCCATCTCCACTTGCATTAATTACGCTCCTGTTGGGGTTCTGTACGGTTGGGGTTACACCTGTTATTTTACTGCGCTTTTTATTTTGGCCCCTTGAGGAATTTATGGATCTGGAGCAGGAGTAAATCAAACCCGATAGCAGGCTTAAAATTATAAAGGTTCGGAGACTTTTCATGGTGTAGGGTTTAGCCATTGTATTCTTATCTAAACTACAAAAACAATGAAATAATGTTTGCTTTTGCGCCTATTTAATTAAATGTTTTGTAGAAAAAGAAAAACAAACTTTAACCGTTTTTCTTTTTCCTTCTGCTGGTTAAATAATTGCGCAAAGGGATATCATAAAATACCATTACCAGGTAAGCAAAGCCAAGTAAAAGCATTACCCCGGTCGTAATCACGAGCGTTAGTTGTGATATCCCCGGTTTGTGGCTGTTGAAATAGTTGAAGAACATCCATATTGCCGCATAGTGTGTCATGTACAGCGGATAAGATATTTTTCCGAAGAACACACATAACTTTTTAAAGCTTGCTTTAAGATCTGCACCGGCACCGAGGGCAACCAATAAAGGAAAATAGAGTAATACGATTATAGGTTCGGTTAACCAGTTCCATTTGTTAAATGGCGCGAGGAAAGCAAGGAGCAATAAGACCGAAAGGCCTACGAAGCCCAATTTTGACTTGATGATCCAATTGGAGCGGTAGATAAGCATTCCCGCTAAAAATGAATAGGAAATCCTTGCGCAACCATCCCAGAAATTTTCACCTGCCCATCCGCCCATTAAAGAGCCGCCGGCACGATAGCTCACAAAACAGAGTGCTACTGCGGCAAGTATGGTTAGTATAGTCAGATAGCGGCGGTTAAGTCTGCACAGGATAAGGGCGTAAACAATATTGGCTATATATTCCCAGAACAAGGACCAGGCGGGTGCATTTAAGCCGAACAGGTTAAAAAAGCGTTCGGAAATTATCGGGTATGGAACGAGTAGAATAGAACAAAGAAAGATCAATATAATTTTTCCAGCACTATAGAGCTCCGGTTGTCCGCCAAAAGGGTCGAACAGAAATGCCAGCAACCCTAAAACCGAGCCGAAGATCACCAATGGGTGCAGCCTGATCAACCTGGACTTGAAAAACTCCTTCATTCCCATTTTTCCGATCCGGTCGTCATAGGCATAAGCAATAACAAAGCCCGACAGGCAGAAAAAGAAGTCGACCGCTAGAAAGCCATGTGCGATAAAGTTTTTCTCAGGGACATAAGCCACTTCCATAAAATGGAAAAGTACAACAGCGAGTGCCGCTATTCCTCGCAAGCCATCAAGAATTTCGAAATGTTGTTTTGTTTTTAAAACTTCAGGGTTTAGTTCGTTTGTGCGCATTTTGCAATAATAGCTATTCTGTTGAAACCATCATAAACATACCGCTTAAAAATAGCAACGAACCGAGCTTGCGGGCTCTTGAACACAAGAATCAAATAGCTACTTTGAAAAATATGCAAAATAGTGCGGATACCGTATTGGTCGAATTTTTGTAGGTTTATAGGCCAGAACAAGAATTTAACTGTAAGCCTATGAAGCCAATTTCGATCCTGCTGTTTATTACGATTGTTTTATTGCAAAGCTGCGGACAAAGTGACCGCGAGAAAAAACTAAAGCAGCGGCAAGATGAAATTGTGCTAAAGGAGCAACAGTTGATGGTGTGGGAACAGCAGCTGAAGATAAAGGAACAGGAATTGGAGACCGAAAAAGTGTCCTTAGACAGTGTAAAGAAACAAATTGACTCTGTTGGTGTATATAATCCGGCTATTAGCGGCAAATGGAGTGTGAAGATGAGTTGTACCGAAACCAGTTGTGATGGGTCGGCTATCGGTGATACAAAGACGGAGCAATGGTATATCAGTTACAATCAAAATACCGCGACCGTCCGCGCTTACTCGGGGCCGGTATTGATCAGGGTATATGTGGGGACTTATAAAAACAACGCACTTAAAATTGTTGACGAAAAACCAAATGCGGATGCCGTAATCGGTGCAACGCTTAATTTTATCAATGAGGGCAGGATGGATGGAATAAGGGAAATCCGACAGAAAGATTGTAAAATTGTTTATGTGTTAAATGCCAGAAAGTTAAAATAACTTCAATCTTAGCTTATGACTTTATTGTCTTCATTAGATTTTTCATTGCCACTGCAGAACCCGGTTATCATTTTTTCGCTGGTGCTGTTTATCATTCTGTTTGCGCCGATACTCTTCAACAAAATAAAAGTTCCACATATTATAGGATTAATTGTAGCCGGGGTAATTGTCGGGCCTTACGGATTAAACCTACTTAAAAGAGATAGCAGTATCGTTTTATTTGGTACCGTAGGGCTGTTGTATATCATGTTCCTTGCCGGTTTGGAAATTGACCTGGCCGAGTTTAAAAAGAACAGGAAACGGATTTTAGTATTTGGCCTGCTCACCTTTATTTTTCCATTGGTATTTGGCTCCCTGGCCAGTTATTACATATTGGGCTATGGCTTTTTGTCTTCATTATTGCTGGCCAGTATGTTCTCTACCCATACGCTGGTTTCTTATCCCATTGCCAGTAAATATGGGGTGATCAGAAACAGGGCGGTAAGTATGACCGTTGGCGGGACGATGATTACGGATATCCTGGCCTTGCTGATCCTTGCGGGGATTGCGGGTATGACGAAAGAAGATGTTTCTTCCGCTTTCTGGATCCAGCTGGGTGTATCGACCCTGGTTTTTGTGGCTATCGTTTTTGCGGTGTTTCCCATTGTGATCAGGTGGTTCTTCAAGCGCTTTGATGATAGCATTTCGCAGTATATTTTTGTGCTGGCGATGGTTTTTCTGGCTTCCTTCCTTGCTGAGGCTGCGGGTATTGAGGCGATTATAGGTGCGTTTTTCTCCGGACTTGTGCTCAATAAATTTGTTCCGCATAGTTCTCCCCTGATGAACAGAATAGATTTTGTGGGCAACGCCTTGTTTATTCCCTTTTTTCTGATCAGTGTAGGGATGTTGGTTGATGTTACTGTGCTGGTGAAGGGCTGGGGTGCTTTGAAGGTAGCCGGGGTTATTCTGTTTGTGGCACTTGCTACCAAATACCTTGCGGCCTGGCTAACGCAAAGAATATTTAAGCTAACAAAGGCGGAAGGTACCATGATCTTCGGGTTGAGCTCTTCACATGCGGCTGCCACTCTGGCCATAATCCTTGTAGGCTATAATATTATAACGGGAGAGACCGCTTCAGGCGAGCCTATCAGGCTTTTAAACGAAGATGTACTGAACGGTACCATTCTGTTGATACTGGTAAGTTGCGGGGTGAGCTCTTTTGTAGTGGAGGGGGCATCGAAGAAACTGGCCCTTGATCAGGACCAGGAGGAAACAAATACGGCAAATGAGCAGGTGAACGAGAAAATACTGGTGTCTTTAGCGTATCCTGATATGGTTACGCAACTGGTGGATTTTGGTATTATGCTGAAATCTAAAAAAAACGACACCTCTATTTATGGATTAAATGTAATTGACGATGAAATTGCTGCCGGTCAGCATACAGGAGCTTCAAAAAAGATTATTGAGAAGGCTATCGCCCATGCAGCGGCTTCTGAAAATAGCATTATTCCAATAACCAGGTATGATTCGAGCATAAGTAACGGGATTGTGTATACCATTAAAGAACACAGTGTAGGTGACATCGTTATTGGTATGCATAAACAGGCCGATCAGCATACTTTTCTGGGTACCAAGGCCGAAAACATCATTAAAAAGGTATATGAAACGATTTACATTTATAAGCCTACGCAGCCGTTAAATACTTTTAAAAGGATTGTGGTGGCTATGCCCCCTAAGGCGGAGACTGAGCCTGGTTTTTTACATTGGCTGAGGAAACTGATGATGATTGCTAAGGAAGCAGGTATACCTGTTAATTTCTATGGCACATCGGATACCAATGATGCTGTAGTAAAGGTTATTGAAAGAAGTGCTGGTGTGATTAAAGTGAAGTTCAATGAATTCATCAATTGGGATGATTTCCTGATCTTTAGCCGGGAGTTAAAATTAAACGACCTGTTTATTATCGTGTCATCGCGTAAAGGTCACGATTCCTATCTTTCGCAAATGAACAGGCTTCCTTATTATTTATCTAACTATTTTATTGAACAGAGTTTGATTGTATTGTACCCCAAACAACTGGAATCTGGCATCAATATGGGGAATATCGAGCAGGCCGACAGTCACCTGATAGAAACTATTACCGAACAGTTTGGTGTGATTGGTAAAGCAGGGAAGTATGTAAAAGGACTTTTCAAAGGCAAATAAAACCACATCAATATATTCTTTAGCACGACGGTATACCCACATATCTTAAAAATTGCTTCCTTTAGTCTTAATGGATTGATGCTTAACAAGTAATTCGGTCCAGCGTTTTTTTAATGTGCTAAATCAAAGCAAAAAGAAGATAAAAGAAAATAATAGAAGAAAAAAGAAGATTTTCGGAGTTGTAGTATCGAAATGTTTAGTATATTCAAATATTATTTGCTGGAAATGTGGATGAAAATGAGTGTATATTGATATTTTAGGGTTTGAAAAAATGATGTAAATTATTGTTTAAAATGGGTTTTTAGACTTTGTTAGCCCTTTTTTGCATTAATGGAATGAGATTCAGCGGGTTTGCTTTTATAAGTGTGAATAAAAAATAATCGAAAATAATAGAAAATAAAAATAAATAAAGTTAAGTTTGTTACAAAGGACCCGCTTTGTTCGGAACCTTAAAACCAAGTATAAATAGCTATGCGGTGTTAATTACGAATATCATGTTCGTAATACCAAGTATGATTGTTTTTTTGCCCTGGTTGATAAGGTATTGAATTTTGCGATTTATAAACTAAAACGTTTAACCAAATATTGATGAAAACTATGCAAAAAACACTACTCAGCAAATGCCATTGGGGGGCACTATCAGGTACTAAATTGCTACTAGCCATGGCAATTTTACCATGCTCCTCCATCGCAGCGGAAAAGACTACAGTTACGAAATACAACAACACTGTTTTTTTTGTGCAACAACAGATAACCGTCAAAGGGACGGTTGTTGATGAAAAGGGACTTCCGCTGGTTGGCGTTAGTATTAAGGCTAAAAGTGGAACCGGCGCAGCCTCAACCAATGCCAAAGGCGAATTTAGCATCAATCTGGAGAATCCGAACAGCATACTCGTATTCAGCATGATCGGTTTTAAAACCGTAGAAGTTGTCGCATCAAATAATATGCGGGTAGTACTGGCCGATAATGTTTCTGAACTAGACGATGTTATCGTAATTGGTTATGGTACTGTTAAAAAACGTGACCTTACCGGATCTGTGGTATCGGTAAAACCGGAGCAAATCACCGCCAGGCCAGGTCCGAACCCTATGGAATCGTTACAGGGAAGGGTGGCTGGTTTGGATATTACGCGTACATCCGGACAAGCCGGAGAAGGTGTTAACTTACAGTTACGCGGAAATAGGTCTTTTGGTTCTAACAGTACGCCTTTATTTATTATTAACGGCTTGCCGGGAGATTATTCAACCTTAAATCCCTATGATATTGAATCTATCGAGGTGTTGAAAGATGCCGCTTCAACGGCTGTATATGGTGCTAATGGAGCAAATGGCGTAATCATCATTACCACAAAGGGTGGAAAGGCGGGAAAACTAAATATCGATTTTAACTCTTATTATGGATATAATGGTTGGTCGGTTGTTCCTGAAGCAATGAATAAAGATCAGTATCTTGAGGCGAAAAGAGAAGCCTATAAATATAACTTTGATGGCGCAACCCGAAAGTGGGTGACCACCGCGGTTGCTGCGGCAAATGGATTTCCTGCGGCTGGTCCACCTCAATGGCAATCACCGGCTGATGATAAAACAATTTTTGGCGATGCGCGGTATGCCTTATACAACGATGGCAATTTTGTGAATTGGGCAGATGTTTTCCTGAGGGATAAGCCTGTTTTGCAAAACTATAGCTTAGCTGCTTCCGGAGGTAATGATGTTACAAAAGGTTACATTTCATTTAATTTAAATGATGAGAAGGGCCAGTATATTGGAGATGATTACAAGCTTTATGCGACAAGCATGCGCCTGGATCATAAGATTAGAAACTGGCTTTCTATAGGCGCTAATCTTCAAGCTTCTTATGTAAATAGAAATAAAGCCCAGGATAAACTGGAAAATGCTATTGTTACCGATCCATTGGTACAGCCTTATAAAACTGATGGATCTTTAAATACAGATTTGGGAAGTAATGTGTATAATCTTTTACTCGATTATCAGCCTGGGGTTTATGGTAATGTAGACAACAATACAAAGATATTTTTTAATCCCTACATTGAGATCAGACCGATAAAGGGACTGACTATATTGAGTCGTGCGGGAGTACGTATGGATTATTCAAATACCTATCGTTTTGATGGCGTGGGTTCTGTAAATTACACCTATGTAAATGCAAATACGGCCAGAGCTCGGATTAACCAGAACCGTTATCAGGAGTACCAGTGGGAAAACGTGTTTACCTATAATTACCTGCTTGGAAAAGATCATGACTTCACATTTACTGGTGTTACGTCGTACTTCCATAAACAGAATACAAGAACTGAAATGAATCAGACCAACATTGCCAATAATAAATTTAAATGGTACAAGTTTAGCGGTGATGTGAACACTACCTCGATTTCTGGTTATGATATGCAAAAAACCTTCGGTTTGATGGGGCGTATCAATTATGCTTATAAGGGTAAGTATCTTTTTTCGGCTTCGATACGAAGAGATGGATCTTCGGTATTATACGAAACCAATCAATGGGATAGTTTTCCCGCAGTGTCTGCCGGCTGGAGAATCTCTGACGAAGATTTTATGGCAGGTACGAAGAAATATATCAATAACCTGAAAGTTCGTGCTACGTACGGTATTGCGGGAACTTCGTATATACCGCCTAATTCTTCTGCTAATTTTGTTGATCAAACGAATATGTCACTAGGTGGTGAACTGGTTCCGATTTACCGTAGTTCGCGCATTCTTACCAATCCGGACCTGAGATGGGAGAAATCTAAAACATTGAACCTTGGCCTGGATCTGGGCTTATTTAACAATCGGATTGATATGACTTTAGATTATTACAATACGAATACAGACGGGGTAATTTATGCGGTCAGCGCCCCTATCACTGCCGGAGCCGCCGTTTCTGGTAGCACACCTTTCCTGACCTATAAGAATATTGCGCAAACCAACAACAAAGGTCTCGAAGTTACGATGAATACACGTAATGTCGTGAGTAAGAATTTTGAATGGACTTCCTCTGTTGCTTTTGGGTTTAACAAGGAGCAAATTTTAAAATTAACGGGTGGTACTGCTAACAACATTACCAATAATGTAACGTCAGGAGAAAACCGGGTAGCTGGAAATTATTCGTTGACCATTGGCGAGCCAATAGCTTCATTTAGAAATTACAAAATTGACGGCATCTGGCAAATAGGCGAGGAAGCAGATGCGGGGGCATTTGGAAGACGTCCGGGAGACCTGAAAGTAAACACTCCTGGAATTGTTAAATTAGCAGACGGTGTATTTATGAGAGAGGGTACACAAACTTATTATTACACCAATCTTGCTGATGCGCAGAGGTTTAATTCTTCACTAACTGCTGCATCTTCTGTCTACACTTACAATAATACCAATGACTTTCAGACTCTAGGGCATAACTCACCTGATTTTTCATTGGGTTTCCAAAACAATTTTAAATACAAAAATTTTGATCTGGGAATTTATTCTTATATGCGTTGGGGACAAACCATCAATTATGTCATGATGGGTTGGTATAATCCAAGTGGATTAGCGACTGTTGCAAGTCCTGCAAGAACTTTCCTTGCTGATTTTAACTATTGGACGCCAGAAAATCCGTCAAATGATTTTCCGGTGATGAATTATCTAGCATCAAGCTCAAGTATGCTTGGTTTTTCGGGATTAAATTATGTTGATGGTTCATTCTTTAAAATCAAAAACATTACACTGGGTTATACCTTACCTGAAAATATTGCGAAAAAAATCGCTATGCGTAGAGTGCGTGTTTACAGCACAATTACGAATCCATTGGTCATTACAAAAAGCCACCTGTTAAAAGACTACGATCCGGAGATGAATGGGGAGATGGATTATCCATTGACTAAACAGTTTGTGTTTGGTTTGAATGTGTCATTTTAATCGTGAGGTATAAAATAGTGGACGACTGTTGTGTTGTGTATATAATAAATAAAAAAATAACATGAAAAATCAATTTATAAAGAGAGTATTTTGTACATGCGGATTAGGCTTGCTGTTGGTGTTGAGCGTACCTTCATGTAAGTTAGACGAGTATAATCCTACTGCATTGTCAGAAGAAGATGTGCTCAGAGATTTTAACGGTTTCAGATCTTATCAGTCTAACATTTATACAGGGCTTTGGGGTACGTTGATCAGCATGCCATACGGGATCGTATCTGAGGTTGGGACAGATATATGGACATCGCCTATAAATTCTGTAAGTAACAGACAGGTGATGGCCTATGAAGAATTTACCAACAACTTTAACCTGGTAACCAATACCTGGGATTACGCCTGGGGTTCAATAAAGGTTTGTAATAGAACTATAGAGCTTGCAGCGCTGATAAAGGACGGAAATGCTGCGGATATTAAGACGCTTGTTGCAGAAGCACAGGTAATGCGGGCGTATTATTATTCTGTACTGGTAGCTCAATTTGGTTCTGTTCCGTTGATTACAACTGATGGGCCTGTAAACCTGAGCCCTACGCGTAACAGCGTGGCTGAAATTTATACTCAGATTATTGCTGATTTAACGGCTGGTGCCCAGAATTTGCCGGTTACGCCTTATCAGGGGAATCTCCAACGCGTAACTAAAAAATCCGCACTAGGTTTACTTGCCCGGGCGTACGCACAAGGAGGTGGTGAAGGGTTGATGGAGGGGACAAAAAGTTACTGGTTGAGGGCGAAAGAGGTTGCTGAAGATCTGATCCTAAATAAAGGAGCATACGGTGCCACGTTGTACACGGATTTTGCCCAGGTATTTGCGGCTGCTAACAACAGAAATAATGCTGAAGTTTTATTTACTGCGTATGGGTTAAATCCTTATAATGCATCATACGATGTGTTTACAGGTAATAATAAACCCAATCTTTATTTGCATTATTATCCGTCACTTGACGGTGCATTCGGCGCGGGTACAGATCTTCTAAGGAGAGGTGCCGGGTCAAATACATCAAACGCATATTACGGACGTCTCAACCAGTCATTTATTGCGCCTACGAAATACCTGATCAATTGCTTTAATGCAAAGTACGATAAGCGTTGGGAAAATTCATTCGTTACCGCATTTACAAATTATTCCGGTGTTCAGGCAAAAACAACTAATCCAACCCCGCCAACTCCGGCAAATGTGACTTATGCTGATGCTACGGTTACGCTTACAGCTGCAATGTGTACCAAATATGGTATTAATCCTGCATTTATTGGACAAAAGATCTATCCTTATGCAGATGTGGATGCCAAAAATGCTTCAGCTAATGCAACCTGGCAGTATATCCCTAAAATATGGCCGAAAGGGGTAACAACCGGAGCAACGTCTGCTTTGGTTTCTGTAGCAAATGCCAATGTGCATCCCTATCCTTTAGATGTTGATGAAGACAGGTTTTTCGCCTATTTAAGTAAAGATCCGTTAACTCCTGCTGAAAAGGCGCTTCGTAAATATGCTGTAGTCAATATTGATGATCTTTTTGATTCTTCTGATCCAACTGGAGCTAAATATAAAGACCCTACCGGAAATGGATTGACTCCTGTGAGTATGGCAAATCTTTTCCCTGCTTTGAGTAAGTTTAACCATAATTTTGATGGTGGCTGGCTGGGTGGCAACTTTCAGCAAAAACTGGGTAACATCATGGTGATGCGTATGGCCGAAGTTTATTTGCTTGCAGCTGAAGCTACGCTTAAATCTGGTGGAAGTGGAGCTGTTGCTGCTGGATATTTAAATGAGCTGCGCAAACGCGCATGCCGTAATTCTGCCGACTTTAATGCGGGAACTGGAATGATGTTATCTACAGCAACGATGAACGATGTTTTTGATGAGTATGCAAGAGAGCTTTGTGGTGAATTTAACCGTTGGGCGCTTTTGAAACGTCATAAAGCATTCGAAACACGTTTAGCACAATATAACGGTAGGGCTGCAGCAAGCTTTAATCCGGCGAAACACTATAACAGACCTATTCCTTTCTCTTTCCTCAATACAATTAATAATGGAAACGAATTTGGAAACAATGGTTATTAAATAAAATAATATCTAAAATAGCCTCTAAAATAATCAAAGGGATTGTATCAAATGATGCAGTCCCTTTTTTGATTGAATAATTCTGATACTTGTCATGTGTCCTTCGCCATTTTTCGCAATATCCTTTCTAATTCTCCCTGATTTGTTAGCTTTGGGGTTTAAATAACGGAACCCCTTTAAAATACAGAATAAATGAACCATTGGCTAGTAAAATCAGAACCTTTTAAATACAGCTGGACTAAATTTAACGAAGATAAACGTACTTTTTGGGATGGCGTTCGCAACTATCAGGCACGCAACAATCTGAAAGAGATGAAGGAAGGTGACCTGGTACTATTTTACCACAGTAACGAGGGTAAAAATGTAGTGGGTATAGCCAAGGTTGTAAAAGAGTTTTATCAGGATCCGACTACTGATGATGCGAACTGGGTAGTAGTAGATCTAGCGCCTGTTGAAGCACTTAAAAATCCTGTAAGCCTTGAGCAGATCAAAGCTGAAGAAAGTTTAAAAGATATTTCATTAGTTCGCCAGGGACGTCTTTCTGTAATGCCATTAAAAGCGGAGGAATTCGATAAGATCCTTGAAATGGGGAGTTAAACCTTAAATAATTTGCAATCTAACTATGAAAGCCATTTACACCTTTTGTGTTCTTTTAAGTCTGTCGCTATGTGCTGCTGCGCAAAAAGTGAAACCGTACCTGGCTATTGTAAAAACAAATTCAGGAACGAGTAAAGGCGTTTTGTATAGAGTAGACAGCACCGGGCTTGTTATGGAATCTGATGATAAAATCGTTAAGATAAATATCAATGAAATAAGATTGGTTAAAATCAAGGCGGTTAAAAAAGAATACCAGCCTAAGCAATTTGCAAATTACGATCCCTGGAACGAAAATAATTTTGATAAGCAGCCCAATGGCACACCCCTACGTAAATGGGGCGAAAAAGATCCAACATTAAAAGAAGAGATTTCGGGGCACATAGGTGCAGGGATAATTAATGTCGCTGGTAACCTGATTGCGGCCCCTATCCATTCTATAAGCGGAAGCATAGTTAAATTTCAATTGAAAGGCAATGAAAGGGAGAAAGCAGCACAATTAAAGGAGTTGGTTTATTTTTCTATTCATTACCAGACCAATCCCGATGTAGCGGCCGAGTTGCGCCAACTTAAAATATCAGGTAAGCCCGATAAATCATAGCCTATAAAAGTTAACAAGTGTTTATGCTAAAGCCTCGCTACTTTCCAGTAATAGCTTGATCTGTTCTGCAAGGTAATTCAGGTTAAAGGGCTTGGCAATAAAGAGGTCGCAGCCATAGTTACCCAGCGATTGCAATACTTTGGGTGCTGCAGAATAGATGATAACGGGTATGTGCGCAGTTTCAGGTGCTTTTTTAATCTGGCTACAAAGTTCGCCACCATTGGTGCTATTTAACAGGTAATCCAGTAATACCAAATCGGGTTGGTGCTCCCTGATCAGCGGCTGAATTTCTACCGCATCTTCATAAATCACATAATTGTAATCTTCATCCTTCAGTAATTCCTTTACCACATCTGCAATGGCAGCATCGTTTTCTATGACTAGTATTTTCTTCTTTTCTGATCCTGAATTGTGTGTTGCAACAGGATTTTTAGGGTTTTCCATATCTGTTCAGCTTGAGCAAAAGTGATACCACAGATTGGATAATTTGTTTTTATGACAACTATTGTACACACTTGGAGCCGATATTAGTGTAGATTTTTACAAGGAGATATTGATTGGCGGAATAGTTACATCAGTAAATAGAAAAAGGTAGCTGAGTTTTCCCTCTGCCACCTTTCCTTATATTAAAAAAACTATGAAAAATTTCAATGCTAATAAACCTGCCTATTAATAAGTCCGCATATGAATGAGTCTGTCAGACCTCAATCTATAGATCAAAAATAGGTTGATTCATCAAATCATGAAATAAAGAATAGTTAGAAAGGCAAAATCACCAGTTGAACCGGGGAAATTAACAGTTGTATGCTGCAATAATAGGAATATCCTTTATGAGAGATTACACTTTGTAAAAAGAATATTCTGTGTAAAAAGACTATCCTTTGTGAAAAGAAAAATCACCTTCTCGGAGGAGTCCTTAGGCGCTTCCCGATTCTTCATCGGCGAAGATGCCAGACTCCGATGAGAATGGTCATTTTTCTCCCTTTAGTCCGGAAAAAACAATGCTTTCAGTTCTTTAGCGTCATTAGGTTTCATTTTTCCGCCCAATATTAAGCGAAGCTGTCTTCTTCTCAATGCGCCGGCGAATAATTCAATCTCTTCCTCAGTTTCAGGTTTTAATTCAGGAACGGGAATTGTTTTCGCGTCCTGATCAACTGCGACAAAAGTGTAGTAAGCCTCATTAGATTTAAACCTGCTGCCAGAAGGTATATTTTCGGCCCAGACATCAAGCCTAACTTCTACGGAAGTATTGAAAGCACGTGTTACCTTAGCCTCTATAGTAATCACATCGCCCAGTTTAATAGGACGTTTGAAGGATACATTATCTACAGATGCAGTAACAACGATATGGTTGCAATGTTTTTGAGCAGAAATAGCTGATGCAATATCCATCCAATGAAGTAAGCGGCCACCCATTAAGTTGTTAAGGGTATTGGTGTCATTCGGTAATACCAGTTCGTTCATGATGGTGAACGAATCTTTTGGGCTTTTTATTTTTATACTCATAGCAGCTGCAAAAGTAATTAAAATTGAACATACCAGCCACATGCGCCGTAAAACAATGGACTACCATATAAATGCCGTTAAGCCCAGGCCAACTGTAAGGTGATTGAATTTAAGTCGGGATAATCCTTCCGGAATCCGTTCATATACCAGGTTACCATTGTCGTCAATATCCTGAAGACCATCGATATCAAATTCATGCCTCGAACTGAAGTATGTGGTATAAAGCTTAATTGCGGTGTTGCGTCCTATTCTTTTTTGTAAACCAACACCCGCTGTCCAGCTTGCTGCCCCTTTTGGCTTATATTTCAGAATTGGAAGTTCAGGTCTACCCATTTCTTCCTCTGTTTGCTTATTCAGGTTAAGGATAATATTGCCGGAACTTCCATAAGAAATACCGGTATTAAGCTTGGCGGTAATGAACCAGTTGTTGGGAAGCGGTAAACTGAAATATGGGCCGACATTAAAGTATCTGATGCCGATGGGTTGTGTATATAAACCCTCACTAATCTCGAGGAGATCGGGATCAGGTACTACCCGGTCTGAGCCTACAGGAAAACTGCTGAAAGCAAATTCCCCACCAAGGCCGAAGTTTTTAGTTAGGAACCAGGCCCCTTCCACACCAAAGTTAAAACCTGTTTTCACGTAAAGGTCGTCTGAATTGGCTACAGAAAGATCATTGCTGGTTGCTACCGCATAGCCAAGGTGAAGCTCCAGAAAACTGGGCTTATTATTTATTGGCACGGGGTTGTTTCTTAATGGAGCATTCATGCCCCTGTTTTTAAAAATCTGATCGGCAAAGAGGTAGCCCAGTTCTGTGGAGGCAATACCAATAGCTGCACCGGCAAGCACATCAGATATCCAGTGCCGGTTGTTCAGTCCCCGCCCTAAAGCGGTAATAGTGGCGGCGGTATAGCCCCCTATGCTATATAGCGGATGGCGATATTCTCCATATTCCTTATGTAAGACGGTTGCATTGGTAAATGCCATAGCAGTGTGCCCTGAGGGGAAGGAATTTCTTGAACCTGCATCCGGGCGTTCCACACCAGCAGTACGTTTAATGCCGTTAACAAGCAGCCCCATGATTCCCATAGAAAAGCCATAAGATACGAGCATCCGTTTTGGTGCATGTTTTCCCTTAACATTCATCGCATTTAAGGCGAGTACGGTAGCTCCGGGTGCATATTGAAGGTAATCGTCAAAATGATAGCGGAAGGTAGGGATATACCGGTTACGAATTTCTCTAATTTCTTCTCTATGCGGCCAGGTAAGTGCCGTGGCACCAAGCAATATGGCGGGTACGATTGCCTTTTCTGTAAATTTACTTTTCCAGAACGGGTTTACGGGCGACCTTAGTGCGGTACTGTCAGCATATTGTGCCCGGGAAATTGTGGTACTTAAACAAATTGTAAGGAATAGCGTGTAATAGGATCTGTAGGTTAAGTGCATGAAATGTTAATAAATCTGCGTTAAACAAATTATGGTTTCTTGTGTTATTCTTAGACATGAATAATCAAACGCTGTTACAGTATTTTCACTGGTATTATAATGAAGCCGATAAGTTGTGGCTTAAAGTCAGAAAAGATGCTGCATCATTAGCTGAAGTTGGTATTACAGGTGTTTGGTTGCCACCCGCTTACAAAGCAGAGTCCGGTGGATCATCCGTGGGTTATGATCCTTATGATCTTTTTGATCTGGGAGAATTTGATCAAAAGAATACCGTTGAAACCCGGTTTGGGAATAAGGAAGATTACCTGGAAGCCGTAAAAATACTACAGGAGCAGGGGATTGTAGCCATCGCCGACGTGGTATTGAACCACAAGGCCGGAGGTGATGAGCTGGAGAAGGTTGCGGTAAGAAGTGTTGACCCAGAAAACAGACTGGAGTTTACTTCGGATGTATTCGAAATAGAAGCCTGGACAAAGTTTACTTTTCCGGGCAGAAATAAAGCGTATTCTGATTTTGTATGGGATAAGAATTGTTTTAGTGGGGTAGACTGGGCAGAAGACCGGAAGGAGACGGGGATCTATTGTATTCAAAACGAATATGGTGAAGGCTGGGAAGAGGTACCCTCAACGGAATTGGGTAACTATGATTACCTGATGTTTAACGACATTGAGTTCCGTAATCCTGCTGTTAGGGCAGAACTTAAGCGTTGGGGTGAGTGGTACTACCAGACTTGTGGGATGAAAGGTTTTCGTTTGGACGCGGTAAAGCACATTTCTGCGGATTTTCTGATAGACTGGATTGATCACATGAAAAATGCTTGCGGACAAGATTTTTTCTTTGTCGCTGAAAACTGGAACATCGAAGCTGTAGAACCATTACAGCATTATCTTGAAATTACCGAGGGACGGATGCAGCTGTTTGATTCCTTGCTGCACCATAATTTGTTCCTGGCATCAACAACTAAAACATACGACCTTACAAAGATTTTCGACAATACGCTGGTTCAAACCCATCCTTTGCTGACGGTAACTTTTGTAGATAATCACGACTCACAACCCTTACAGGCGCTTGAATCTTATGTCGATTATTGGTTCAGGCCACTGGCGTATGCGCTAATCCTGTTAAGGGAACAAGGGATGCCCTGTGTATTTTATCCTGATCTGTACGGCGCAAAATATACAGATAAGACCGAGGAGGGGTATGAAACTGGGGTAGAGCTTGTGGCATTGGCATCATTACCTGAAATGCTGCGCATACGCAGGGATTTGGCTTATGGTATTCAACACGATTACCTTGATTTTGCAAATTGTATTGGCTGGACAAGAGCGGGCGTTGAGGAAAAGCCTGGAGCCGGATTGGCTGTACTGATGAGCAACGGTGACGTCGGTTTAAAGCTGATGGAAATAGGAATTGTGCATTCGGGAAAAGTGATGGTTGATGCACTTGGCATCCGCGCAGAAGAGGTTTTAATAGATGAGAACGGATTTGGCGAATTCTATTGCAATGCGGGCAGTGTTTCGGTATGGGTATTCTCTGCTTAAATTACTTTCCTTTATTACTTTCGTAAGGTATTTACACTGTTGTATCCGATGAGTTCTTCCCATCTTGCGCCCGGCTTTCTGTAGTATGCAAATACCTGGTACGTGTTTGCGGTTTCAAAGTAGGAGCCTTCAAAAATGGCGGGGTCTGTCTGGCTATTGTCTTTATTGAACCATACGTATTTATAGTCGTACAATCCTTGTTTTAGCAAGATTTTGTTGTAGAATCTCTTTTTTGAAGGTTCAAAGGTCATCTTGCTGCTTTCATCCATGATGAAATTATTGAATCTCCCTATTACGTAGGCCTCTCCGTTGGTGGTAGGCGGTGTAGCGTTTAAGGTAAAGTATACATTTGCATAGTCTGCATCGGTATTGTTGTCCCTGCCATCACTATTACGGATAAAAAAGTTACCGTTTTCATCAACCAAATTAGTGTATTTGGGCTTGTTGCCATTTACATCCTGGAAAAGCACTACATCAATCACGGTATCCCTGACAATGTCCTGCACATTCTCGGCCTTATAACGCAGGCTGCGCATGTCAAACTTCCTGAACTCATTACCTGCCGCGAAATCATTTGCCGTAAGCTCGTTGTATACCAGTGAGCCTGGTCTGATAAAGGTAGGTTTCGTATTGACAATCGCGGTTTGCGGGATGAAATTCTGCATGACAACAGCTTTCAGGTCCGTATAGGGGTTTTGAATGGGTGTTTTATGAAATATGCTGAAGTTAACCTTCTGATTGCTAAAACGCAATGGTACCTGTGTGCTTGGTGTAATTTCTATGCCTACATCAACAAGGTTTTCTACCACGTAAAAACGCTGTGAAACGACAGGTTTTTGCTGATTTCCATCTTCATAAACTTTTAACAGGTAATTACCCGAAATTTTGGGCTTAACCTGATAATTGGGTAAGGTAAGCTCGTAATGGGTGTATTTTTGTAAGGTATTGAAGGAGTATTTATAGTCATTGATCCTGTCTTCGGATATGCCTTCAAGATAATCAATGGGAGAGAGGCGTGACGACTTCCAGTCCGATGTACAGTGTTCAACCGTATACCAATAGATTTTGCTGCCCCCGTTAAGGTCATCAAATGAAAAGAGCAGTTGCTCATTTGATTTTAAGGTAACAATAGGAATGGATTGTTCTTTTTTTGTGTTGTAACACTGCACCGTTTTAATTTGGGGCAGGTATATCTTATTGTCGTAAACAAATTGCCGGTTTTGCGCTCCGGCAATTTGAATGCTCAATATGAGCAAAAAGAACAATCCTATCCGTTTTATCATTTACTCTCGAGTTCCATAATGTGCGAAGCCAGTTCTTCCCAACTTTTTTGTGCCGTATCGAGCAGGAATTTAGCTGTAGTATACTCCTTATTGGCTTCCGCTAATTTGTTTGAATTTGAATACACCTCCTCGTCGGCAATTTTCGCCTCAATGGCTTTTACGCTCTGTTCAAATGCCGCGATCTCCTGCTCTGTTTTTTGCAGTTGATCATTCAGCTTTTTAAGCTGTTGCTGAGGGTTTGCCGCAGGTTTCTGTTCAACTTTAGGTTTTACCTCTTTTTCTTGTTTTACAGGAATGGCCGTAGCAACAGGCTGTGGCCTTTTCGCGTTCCATTCTTCATACTCGGCATAAGTACCAGGGTATTCTTTAATGTCTTTATCTTCAATAAACCAGATTTTATTGGCTACATTATCCAGGAAATACCTATCGTGGGATACAGCAATGAAAGTACCTTCATATTGCTGTAAGGCCTGGATCAGGATGTTTACAGACTGTATGTCCAAGTGGTTGGTCGGCTCATCCAGAATCAGGAAGTTAGAGTCTGTTGTTAATGATTTTGCCAGGGCAACCCTTGACTTTTCTCCTCCTGACAGTACCTTGATCTTTTTGAAAACATCATCACCTGTGAAAAGGAAACAGCCCAGGATACCGCGAAGTTCTGTATCGGTATGTTTAGGTGCAAAAGCTTGTAGCTCTTCTAAGATGGTGTTTTCAAGATGTAAAGATTCCAACTGGTGCTGCGCAAAGAAAGTCGTTGTTACATTGTGACCGGTCTCGCATTTTCCTTTGAAGCCTTCTGCTCCTGCAATGATCCGCAATAAAGTAGATTTACCTTTACCGTTGGCACCAATCAGGGCAATCTTATCTCCCTTTTCAATAAGGCCTTCTGCATTGTCGAGGATTTCTACATTAGGATAACTTTTGTAGGCTTCTTCAACACGGATTACGTGACGGCCGGAAGGCTTAGAAAACTTAAACTGGAAGTTAACCGTTGGGTTGTCATCGTCCACATCTTCTACACGCTCCAGTTTGTCAAGGGCTTTCATCCTCGACTGTGCCATTTTAGCTTTTGATGCTTTGGCCCTGAAACGTTCAATTAAACGTTCTTCCTGCTTAATTTTAGCCTGTTGGTTTTTAAATTCTCCTTTTTGGATTTCCCCCCTTAAGGATTTTTCTTCCAGATAGAAGCTATAGTTACCAGCATAAGGTGTCAGTTTTCCTTTGCGGGACTCAACAATTTTGTTGACTACTTTATCTAAGAAATACCTATCGTGGGAAACGATTACAATAGCTCCTTCAAATCCAAGCAAATAAGTTTCCAACCATTTAATGGACGGTAAATCCATGTGGTTGGTAGGCTCATCCAGTAAAAGGATATCTGGTGTTTGTAAGAGGATTTTTGCCAGCATTACCCGCATCCGCCAACCTCCTGAAAAGGTATTTAGCGGTCGTAGTTGGTCCTGGGTACTGAAACCCAGACCTGCCAGGATTTCGTTCGCCCTGTACTCAATGTTATAGCCATCTAAAGCCTCAAACTCCTGTTGCTTATCGCTCAGTTTGTTTAATACTTCTTCAGAATAATCTGTTTCAATTTTTTTTAGCAGTTCTTCAATCTCGTCATGCAATTGGTTCTGGCGCTCAAAAGCCTCCATAGCTACATGCAAAATAGTATGATGTGAATCGTAAGAAAGTAAATCCTGGTTCAGGTAGCCGATTTTTAAGTCTTTCGACATAGAAATCGAGCCCGAAGATGGCGCATATTCTCCAACAATTATTTTTAGTAAGGTCGATTTTCCCGTTCCATTGGCACCAATCAGTCCAATTCTCTCTCCCGGTTTAATGTGCCAGTCTGCTTCGTCATATAAGGCTCTAGAGCCCAGCAGGAATGTTAAGTCGTTTATAGAAATCATTTGGCTGCAAAAATACAATTTTGCTGGCTAATTTTGGGGTATTTCACTAAGTGATACGACAGTTTTATCGCTTTTTTTGCCATAGCTTTGAAATTTTATATAAAAACATGGCTATAGCACTTTTGTGATACATCAAAACGTTGCTTATCTTCGCAGCATGTATCAGCTCATTAAACCTATATTTTTCCAGTTCGACCCTGAAAAAGTGCATTATTTTGTTGTGAAAAGATTAAAATGGTTTCATGACAATTTTCCATTGGGAAAAACAATTCTACGCAGCAGCTTTGATGTGAATATCAAGGGGCTGGAACGTGAGGTTTTTGGAATTAAATTTAAAAATCCGGTAGGACTGGCGGCGGGTTTTGACAAGAACGGTGAATATATAGAGGCTTTAAGTGACCTTGGTTTTGGTTTTATAGAGGTAGGTACGGTAACACCCTTGCCGCAACCTGGCAACGACAAGCCGAGAATGTTCCGTTTGGAAGAAGATAGCGCGCTGATCAACAGGATGGGTTTTAACAATAAGGGGGTAGATACGCTTGCGGAAAGGTTAAGGCTTTTAAGGGATAAAAATACTGATATCGTAATTGGGGGGAATATTGGTAAAAATAAAAATACACCGAATGAAGATGCCGTAAGTGATTATATCAAATGTTTTGACCGCTTGTTTGATGTGGTTGATTACTTTGTTGTGAATGTAAGTTCGCCAAATACCCCTGGTTTGAGGGAGCTGCAGGAAAAAGAACCTTTGATGAACCTCTTAAACACCTTGCAGCAACGAAATAAGAAAAATGATATATCCAGGCCTATATTATTAAAAATTGCACCAGATCTAACCAATGAGCAATTAGATGATATTGTAGAGATTGTAATGCAAACTGGAATAGCGGGGGTTATTGCAACGAATACGACTATAGATAGAAGCAGTTTGCAAACAAAGGGGAGTGTAGCTAATGAGGCTGGAGGATTAAGTGGCAAGCCTTTAACAGTACGCTCTACCGAAGTGATTAAATATTTATCAGATAAGTCGAATAAAGCATTTCCTATCATCGGGGTTGGTGGTATTCACTCTCCGCAGGATGCAAAGGATAAGTTGGAGGCCGGTGCTTCTTTAGTACAGCTGTACACTGGTTTTATTTATGAGGGGCCAGGTGTTGTAAAAAGAATTTGCAAGGAGCTGGTAAAGTAAAGTTTTGGATTGCAGGTTTTGGGTTGCAGGTTTTGGGTTGTAGGAGGCTACAGGTTATAGGGCGGCACAGACGTAAATAATAGCATACAAGTAATAATATACAAAGCAAAAAAAGAGGGTGTATCATCAGATACACCCTCTTTTTTTGCCTTCTGTTTAAAGAAGCTTACGCTTTTGCAGTAAGTTGAGCTAAAACAGCATTGTTTTTAGCTAACTGATCTTTGCTAGACTGTCTTGATCTGCTACCCAATTCAATGTTAGTAGCTAATTTTAAGAATTTAACATCTAATTTTGCAAATGTTTTATTTCTTCTGTCTTTTCTTTTTAATCTGGTAACTGCCATGTCAATCTTTTTTATTTATTAATAAATCTGGAGGTCGAGAGCGGATTCGAACCGCTGTAGGAGGTTTTGCAGACCTCTGCCTAGCCACTCGGCCACTCGACCTGTTAAAATTCAGGATGCAAAAATAGTAATTATATATTAGGATGCAATTTATTTCTGCAAATTTCTACTAATATCTGCGCATAATATTGCTGCGGATATTGCAACGTTCAAAGACTCAGCACTTCCGGTGCGCGGAATAGTTACCGGATTTGTGATGAATTTCATCACTTCAGGTGTAATCCCTTGTCCTTCGTTGCCCAAAATTACCAATCCTTCGTTACCCCAATCAGTTTTATACATACTTTTTCCGTTCAAAACAGCACCAAAAACAGGTAGATCAAGGTCTTTTAGTACAGTGGGAAGGTCTTCATAATAAATATCAATCCTACTAAGGGAGCCCATGGTTGCCTGCACGGTTTTGGGATTATAAACTTCTACACAATTGTTGGAGCAAATAATTTGTTTAAAGCCAAACCAGTCGGCCGTGCGGATGATGGTCCCCATATTTCCAGGATCCTGTACACCATCAAGCACTAAAGTAAAGGCATTTTTTAAGCTTGCAGCATTCAATACGGCAGGTTTAGGAAGATGAACCAAGGCCAAAATCCCTTGTGGTGTCTGTAAAGTACTAATCTTGTCCAGTTCAACGTTGTTTACTTCAAATAACTTTATATTTGCTGGTAAAGCTGTTAGTGAAGATTGATATTGCGCCAGGTAATAAATACTGTGTACCTGGTAATTGGATTGGATAAATTCTTCAATAGATTTTATACCTTCAATAATGAATATCCCGTTTTCTTTACGGTACTTTTTTTGATGTAACGATTTTATAAAACTTATCTGTGATTTTGAAACCATACCACGATTATAAAAGAAATGTCCTGTTTCGTGCAATATTACTATTTATTATTGTTTTTGTTACAGCATGTTCGTCAACAAAGTACATCTCCGACTACCAATCTATCGTAAGAAAGGTAGAAATAGACAGTATTCCGAAGGGTTTTGAAGAAGAAGCCTTAAATTATATACAAAAAGATATCCGGCCATCTTCCAGATTGGGGATCAATGTTTTGATCTATAATATGTTCAATACTAAAGATGGGAAATACAAAACAAGTAACATTCGTCCCCTGGGCACACCGCCCCCAATTTTGGACAGTGCGCTTGTAGAAATTTCCCGCAGTCAGATCGAAAAATATCTGATGAGTAAGGGCTATTTTAATGCCAAGGTACAGTCAGATATAAAAGTCAAAAACCAGCGTGCAGAAGTGTTTTTTACGGCTGATACAGGAAAGGTATTCACTATAAATAAGATACTTTATGAAATTCCCGACGGAAAAATTAAAGAATTATACCTGACAGATAAAGCTGCCTTTAGTCATTTAAAAGAGGGGAAACGTTATGATGATGACTCCCTGGGCTATGAGCGTGACCGGATTTATCAGTTAATGAAAGAGAAAGGCTATTTTGATTTTTCACGTCCCTATGTTAAGTTCTCTGTGGATTCGAACTTAAATGCCAGTAAAGCTAATGTGACGTTGATTATTGATAACCCGATTGATAAACCAAAGCATTTGCAATATAATTTAGGTGAAACGAATATCTTAATTGCACCCAATGCTGATGGTTTTCCAGTTCGGGATTCGATAAAAATGAACGAGCGGATTTATAAGAATATCAGGTTTACTGATCTTTCCGGTAAATTTAGAAGAAACCCGATTACAAGGTATAATTTTTTGATTCCGGGAGAACAGTACGATATCAGAAGTGAAAATGTCACTTATGACCGCATGTATGAGCTTAACGTTTTTAAAAATGTGAAGATTGATTACAATAGGGCAAAGGATAGTTCTAATACGGTAAATCCGGTTATTCAATTGATCCCGCAGAAGATTATGAGTAACAGGATAGAAGGTGAGGTTCCATTTAATGCCGGTACCGTTGGTTTTACTTTAAGTAATACCTTTACCAACAATAACCTGTTCCGGGGAGCCGAAAAGTTTGAATTCCAGATAAAAGGGGGGCTCCAGGCGAGACTTGGTCAGGGGAAATCATTTATTAACGAAATTTACCAGCGGGACTTCTCGGTCAGCACAACTTTGACCGTGCCAAGGTTAATGATCCCTTTTACAAGGTCGAAGCCAGGTAGGGGTGGGATGCCGCATACTATATTCTCCTCAAGCTATGTTTACGCCTTGCAGAAGGATTTTTTTACGCGTAAGGTGATTCTAGCTTCGGTTGCTTACGAATTCCGGGAAACCAGATCTAAATTCCATATTGTAACACCTTTGAATTTTGAGTACCGTTTTGGAGGCCTACTTTTTGATGAAACTGACACAACAAATGTAAATTTTCCTTTAATTGCGAATAATCTGGTGAACCTGATCCTTCTGAACAGGAAGAACGTAACATTTGGTATTAAATACTCATATTCTTTGAATGCGGAGAAACTGCTTAGCAATGGAAGTTTTATTTATTTTAAAGGAGATATGGATTTGGCTGGTAACGCCCTGCAGGGAATCTCAAAAATCCTGAAAACCAAGGTGGATTCAACAGGTGCTTCCACAATATTTGGTGTTCCTTTTAATCAGTATGTACGCCCTGAAATTGATATTCGCTGGTATAAAGGCCTGGGGGGGGACAAACAATTTGTCGCCCGTATAAATGCCGGGATAGCTTATGCCTATGGTAACTCAAAGGATGGTGTTCCATTTGAAAAATTGTTTTATGGTGGTGGGTCAAGCGGTATAAGATCGTGGCAGGCCAGAACTTTGGGGCCTGGAAATTACAACAGAGGAGAATCTTTAACCTCGGAGGCACAACGCCGGATTCTTTATGGTTTTGATCAGACAGGGGAGTTGCACATTGAAACAAATTTCGAATACAGATATAAACTGCTGAATAAGTTTTTTGGTGCTAAGTTAAAGGGGGCTGTGTTTTTAGATGCCGGAAATATCTGGAATGTTTCGAACGGGACCTCGGAAACCAGATTTGATTTCAAAAAATTAGGTAGTCAGATTGCGCTGGGTGCTGGTACCGGATTTAGGTATGATGTGCAGTATTTCGTGTTTAGATTTGACGTAGGTTTAAAGCTTAAGGACCCACAATTTACAGGTTCTGATCAATGGGTCATTAGCAAGTTTTTAGGGGGCGGTAAAGCCTTTAGAGATGCTTATGATGCAATGAATACTCCCGACAGGTACCGTTTTGTACAATACAACTTTGGTATAGGTATGCCGTTTTAGTTATTAACAATTAAAACATACTTTTCAAACCATCGAATATCGTCTCAAAAAAGGTAGATAGGTTTAAGCCGTTGCTGTGGTTGAAGTAAATGTAAACTAAGAGAATAATTACAGCTGCAATGATAAATTTTCTGAAGGCGAAAGCGAAAAATACAATCACGGCGGGGAAAATAATCAGCCACATGCTATTGATCGCATAAGGATTTAATGTTCCTTCTTTTTTATAAACATATAACAATTTACTGTGTGTACCTTTCTCATTTTGATGTTTAATATACACAAATGCCGAACGTTCCAGCTGCAAGGGAAGGATGGCCACTCCATCATGAAAACTTAGCGGTTGCGTAAAACCGCTTACGGTAAAAGTATAGGTGCCATTTATTTTTTCGTGCGGATTGTCTAAAGAATCGGCCGCTATGATGGCCAGCTTACTATTTTTTAGCAAACTCTCTTTTACTATAAAATTATTAATGTCTGCTTTTTGTGCAAAGGTAGGGCTGCTGAATACCAAAAGCAGGAGCAATAAATAAATTTGTCTCATTCTAAAGATCGTTTATTGTAAATTAAGTAGCCCAAATGTAATAAAACGCCGTTTCTTTTTATCGGGTCATCGTATAAATTATAACTAAAACTTATTGGGCCGAGCGGCGTATGATAAACTAAGCCTGCGGTACCTGCATAATGCCATTTGGTAAAAGCAATTTTATGGTCTATACCCTGAAAGCCCGATTTTGAAAATTCCCTGTATGGTAAAAATACATAGCCTTCTACACGGAGGTCTAAGTTTCTTTTTAAGCTATATACATTTTTTAGTCCGCCTGCAAGGTAGCTGGTTGCCCTGAAGTTTTCGAGAAATAGTGATTTACTATCTTGCAGTGGATAAAAAGCAGGTGCTGCAAGTAAGGTGGAATAATAATTAGAAAACAAAGGTTGGTTGGATAATACCGCCTCTGCCTGATAGCCTAGTGTATATTTGTTAATTCTTAAAAAGTAGTTTTCATCGCTCACTTTTAGATTGACCCATTGCTTGAATTGTTTGTTTACTATGGGCTTTGGTGCTATTACTGCGCCGCTGATTGCTACAATATTTCCGGCTGTATAACTTTCCCTACCAGCAAAATAATTCAGACTTAAAAGGAAGTTGCGGCCCCTACTCGCATATTGTTTGCGGTTAAAAGTGTATTGCTCAAATGATAGGGTTGACCTTGAACCGTTAAGTACAGTTTTTTCCAGCTCGTCCCCAATGGAAAATGTATTGTTCGGACTATACCGGTCATTGTTGTTGATGAAAGCTGTACCCAAAATAATCCTGGTATTTCTGTTTAAAGGCATCCCCATTTTGAGGTCGATTTTTCGGTCAGACTGCTCAATATAGGTAGGATGGGGATTTTCGATAAATATGGAACTGGTTTTGTAATAGTTAAAGTGATTATATGTCACATCTGCTGCAAGAAACAGGGGCAGGCGGGAGGGGAAATCTATACGGCCTGTCGTTTGTACAGATTCGTAAAAACGTCCTGAGTATAGGTTTAATCCAAATGTATAGGATTTTCTATTGAGATAATTATACTGTACGCCTAAAAATACATTGCTGATAGGCCGGGTTGATATGTTGCCTCCGAAGTCAATTTTTAAACTTTTTGTAGGCTGTGCCAGTATTTCGAAATTATAACTATCCGATGCAGCATTGTAGGATATTTTGGGGTATATCGTTTCGAAGGTTTCGTCTGCTACAAGTTTGTAATAGCCCCGCTTAATATCATCCAAATCAAATGTAGCCTGATCTCTTTTGAAAAGGCGCTCTATATATTTTTTTTGTTGGGTATTTACCCCTGTAACGGTGACACTACTGAATATGAGGTCGGGTTTTTTCTGATTAAAATCATTTCTTTTTTGCATCAGTTCATTAATGCTTGTCCGTCTTTTTATTCTCTTCTTAATTTGTTCCATATCCGCCATGGTGGCGTCGTACCCTTGTTTTATTAAAGCTTGGACAGGATTAAAATTCGTTGCCGTATAGCCTTTAAGGTCGGGCTGGATGTAAATCCCGTTTTCGCCGATAAGAGTTGAATCTGATTTGGATAGGAACATAAATAGCATCAGTCTGTTCATTAACCTATCATCGCGGTTTTTAGGGTATTCATTATAAATTTTAGAGGATACATTTGCGCCAATCATGATATCGGGCTTGAATTCCTTTTTCATCACATCAGCCGGGAAATTGTTGTAAAGGCCGCCATCAAAAACATACTTGTCATCCAGTTTTATGGGCCGGTATACCAATGGTACTGTCATTGTTGCCCTTACGGCAGCCGCTAAACTTCCGTTTTTTACCGTAATACTGGTTTGTGACAATACATCAGAAACCATGCAGCGGTAAGGGACAAAGAGGTTATCAAAATTATCTTTAGATATGGCTGAGGCTTGTGAAAATAGTTCCAGCAGTGCAAAGTTTAGGGGAATGTCATTGATCAGGTTAGATCTAAAGCTCATTCGTAAGCTGGTGTCGAGCGCTAATTTTGCAGTAATAATGGATGGGTTTATAGGTTGTTTCTGAAAAAAGAAGCTGTAGTCACTTTTAAACCGGCCACCTACCCAGTCCTGGAATTCGGGGCTTAAGGCAATTTTTTCTATTTGCTGCGGAGAATATCCGGCTGCATACATGGCACCGACTATACCGCCCATTGAAGTTCCGGTAATGTAATCAATGGGAATATTGTTTTCTTCCAGCGCTTTTAACGTACCGATATGTGCGATTCCTTTTGCGCCCCCGCCACTCAATACAAGTCCTACTTTTTGAGCATATACAGGGAATGTCAAAAAAGCCAGGGTAAATACAAGTATTTTTTTAAAAACCGTCACACCCTAAAAATAGGGAAATTAGTTCAGAATGAAGATATTATAGGTTAATACAGTTGCAAAACCCACCCATAAGATATAGGGGATAAACAGCAGGCCGGCAATCTTATCTATTTTATAGAACATAATTGCATTAATGATAACTGCAAAGAGCAGGAAAATAATTTCAAACAATGCTACACCAATTTGACGGCTATAAAAGAAGATAAAGGACCACATGAGGTTCAGTACTAACTGAATCAAATAAACCGCTATGGTGCGTGGAAGCTTTTCAATCGTGTTTCTTTTTTGCCATACCAGGTATGCAGCGATACCGATGATGATATACAAGGTGGTCCATACAGGTGCAAAGATGGTATTTGGCGGGTTAAAAGATGGCTTAGCCAGTGTCGGGTACCAGGTTTTTACGGAGCTGGCCGTAAAGAATGCCCCTGTTGCGCCAATGGCAAGAGGGATAGCAATATTGATGACAAAAGCAATCGGATTAAATTTCATAAGCAATTTACAAAGGGAACAAAGGTAGCTATAAACTGTTTCTTAATTTGTGTTCGCTTTAGCGACAATCTGCAGGCTGAAGTCATAGTATAAAACATCTCCTTTTTTCATTTGACGTTCGCCACTGTAATTATCGGCAAGAATGGCTTTTCCTTTTTGTTCGATATGAATACCGCCCTTATCACCATTGGACCATGAAACAGGTTTAGATTTGTGTTTCCTATCAGTCAATTCATATTGCAGGCCGCCAGCTATATCGCCAATCCATACCTTTGCCGGATCCTTTTCTGAGGATGTCCATTTCCAGTCGATAGCTGGGGCACGTTCATTTCCGTTTTGGTTAAGTCCCCTTACGTATTTAGCAGCTTCTGGCGTGAAAGGGATGTGCAGTCTGATGTTCTCCAGGTCTATATTGTTCAAGGCTGTAATTTTAACTGCATAAGTCATCAGTCCATGCAAATTAAGACTTCCTTTTATTTCCATATCTAGGCTGTCGGATGTGTTATTGACTGTCCAGGTTACTTTATCAGGTGCTGTTTTTGAAATATTCAGTGCGTCACTTTTGAATTTAATGTCTTTATGGTTAGATAACCTTGGTATATGAAAATGGATGGGCTCGGTGATGAGTTTAAAGGAAGTCTGAACCATCGCCGGAAAGCCATCGGTATTTAGGTCAAGTTGCTTACCGGGAAGATAAATGCTCGTTCCTTTAACTGTAAGTGGGGGATAAGAAGTAACAGCTTCCTGTGCTTGTACACTTTTTACAAGGAGCATCACTAAAAATAAGGCAATTGTTTGTTTCATCTGTTTATATATTATTTTCAGTTGTAGCTGCTCCTGTCAGTTTCATCTGAAAAAGATTGAATGATAATTTTTTAAAAGTATAAATTTTAGGCGTAATTCCTTGCTTAGGATTCAAGTTTACGCGTTAGATAAACAATTTCCTTAATAGACTCGTCCATTTGTATGGCTGTATGTTTAACCCTGGCCAGTAATTCCAGATTATCGGGGTGGTTAGGTTGCTTGATGTTGAAAAGCTCTACCAGCCCTAATAAATTAGATACGGGGCCACGGATCTGATGGGCTTGCACCCATGCGATTTCTTTAAATTGTTTGTTCTGGCTTTCAATTTTTTGCTGGTAATTCTTTTGATCTGTATTGTCAATAAAATATATGGCTAGTCCGGCATCAGTTGGGTAAGCATTTACTGCCAGCCAACAACAGATAACAGGATTGTACTCTTCGAAATGAACCGATACGTTTTCGTCCATTGCCTTATGATACTGTGTATAGAAATCGAGTTCAACAACTTCGGGGAAAGCTTCCCACAGGTTTTTCCCAAGCAAGTCCCCCCTGTTACGTTTCAGTATTCTTTCAAATTCTTTATTGATATAAGTAAATTCCCAGTTTTTGTTTACGGTAAAAAAGCCATCTGTAATACTTTCAAGGATGTTCTCTATCTCCCGGGCTTTTTCGTTCAGGATTTTTTCGGCTTTAACCACTTCATCAATATCAAGTGCCATTACCAATTTACAGGTAGTCCCTTCAAAAAGGATTTGATGGGTAAAAATATGTACATAAAAGGAAACGCCATCTTTTCTGGTATGTTGCCAAATACCGGCATTTGAATAAGCAGGGGGAAGCTCGTCATTGATTTTATGAAAGGCCTCTATTTCCTCAGTAGGGCGAATATCATTTGCTGTGAGCTGGAGGAATTCTTCTTTTGTATATCCATATTGACGTAGTGCTGCGGTATTTGCCTGACGAAAACGGAATGTTTTTTTGTCATAAATATACATCGGATTAGGATTTTCCCTAAAAATCCGGATGTAATTGCAGCTGTTTTTTCTTCTTTCAATAGCCAGCTGCAGTGTTTTTTTAAACAACTGGGATTGTAACCAGGATTTTAGCAACCAATCATCAGCATCCACAGGCAGAATTTGTTCTTTAGATGCTTCTTCAGCAATTATTACAACGGGAATATCAGGGAAGTCTGTGCTTAGCTTCAGGCTTAGATCTGAAGCATCGTCCATCAGATGAATATTGATGATAATGATTTCGTATTCGATGTTATAGTCCTGTGGATATATCCTGCATGAATTAATCTGAGGTTGCCGATATCCGATGTTTAACAGTTGTGTAAATAGAAAATCATCAGTAAGCTGATCATTTTCATTAACAATTAAAACATTTTGATTGAACATGGTAGTTTATAATTAACATTTGCCGAACAAATGACTAATGAATTTATTCAAATTATTGTTGAGATCAAAGCTTTGTGCTTAATTTTATTGAAACAAGTCTCTTATTCATTTTTAAATCCTTATTTGTGAGTTAAATAAGGATTACTTATATTGGAGTAAAAAAGATAGATTATGAAGAAAATAATTGTACTGGCTATAGTTGCCGGAATGTTTACCAGTTTGAAGGTTTCCGCACAACAAGACAAAAGTAAAAGGCCAAGTCCGCCGGCTATTGTAAAAGAAACGCTTAGTTCGGGTGCCGCGGTGACTATCGACTATAGTCAGCCTTCAGTAAAAGGTCGGGAAATTGGTAAAGAACTTGCCCCATATGGAAAGGTATGGCGTACAGGTGCAAATGAAGCTACTGTTTTTGAAGTGAGCAAAGCTGTGAAAGTTGAAGGAAAAGCATTGGCAGCAGGTAAATATGCATTACATTCTATCCCCGGTGAACATGAATGGACATTAATCTTTAACAAAAAATGGCAGAAATCAGGTACTGAATATAGTGAGGCCGAAGATGCTTTAAGCGTTAAAGTTAAACCTGTTAAAGCCGCTGCATTCACTGAAAAGATGACTTTTACCATTGATAAAGGTGGTAAAGTAGCACTAATATGGGGCGATATTCAGGTTCCTTTTACAGTAAAGTAATTTGATGTGGATTTAATTAAATGAATCCCTATATTTGCGGTCCTGTCTCCGTAGTTCAATGGATAGAATTTTGGTTTCCGGTACCAACGATATGAGTTCGAATCTCGTCGGGGACACAGTGTTTTAATTTTAAAGGCTTAATAATCTGATTATTAAGCCTTTGTGTTTGTGTTTTTTACTGTTTTTAACTTTAGAACACCCTAAATTACAATTTTTTAAAGTTGTTAACAGGTTGATTTTTAGTCACTTGTTGTTTTGTTGATTTTAGTTAATCTGAATGCGTATTGTGTTGATTGATAGTGTTTTGAGGTTAAGTTGCTGATTTCTAGTGTTGTTCAATCTAATTGTTCTAATACTACTTTCAAATTCGTTTTTTAGGTCCAGGTTTAGAAGGAGGATTTTGGGGAGTCTCATCTTCATTCATTTCTCTTATGCAAATTTCTGCGATAATACCTGCAAGTAAGTATAGAAATGGCTTTTCATTTTCAGGTATATATCCGTCTTCTTTTTTATTACGATCAGATATCCTTTTTGCTCTTCTCTTAACTTGCTTCATTTCTATGTAATTGGCATTAGAAATCGATAATTCTAAGATATAATTTCTATGTTCTTTCAATGTTTAGCACGTGTTAATTAATTAGACAGTTTGAATTTTATAATTGGTAACTGAACTAATTTAGTTGAGTTCTCTTGTGGATTGTCCTTGTTTTCTATGAACAATTAGTTATGGTAAAGTTTTGTGAGATCAGTTAAATTGTTTTTGTAATGATTTGTTGACGAGGAAGGTTTTATTTTGTCTTTTGCTGGCCTTTTTTGCCAGATTTTCACCGTAAATATTTAAGCAAGAATCTTTGATTTTGCAGGCCGCAGATATACAGTATGACTGAAATTTATTATCTCCGGCAAAATTCGTTACTTTAGAGATCTAATATCTTAATAATGCTCACCAAAAATCAAAGCTCCGATAAATCTCATGGGATATCTATTTTTTACGCAAAAGACAATCCCGTCGTCTGCAAACATCCCTACATGCAATCTAAATATATACTTCTTGAGCTATGAAGAAATCTAGCATAACAATGTATCCGGTAAACTGTGGTGATGCCATAAGTCTACAATTTCCAAGTAATGGAAAAGACTATACTATATTGGTTGATGGCGGGTTTCTTCATACCTATGAAGATGGATTTAAACCTTTGATTGACCAATTGGCAAATGATAAAAAGAAAATTGATCTATGGATTTTGACTCACCTCGATGCAGACCATATCAACGGTGCAGTTTCTTTTTTAAGAGATCCTGCCTATATCAAAAAAAAGATTGTCAAAACCTTTTGGTTCAATTGTTTTAAGAGATTTACGCTTCCACAATCGACCACAAAAAAGAGCATTAAAAACGGCATTGAGATTCGCGACCAGCTAAACCCAATAGGGACTACATTGAAAACAAAAATCGTTGAAGGGAAAAAACAGCTTTTCGGTGGCGGAACTATCGAGGTGCTTTGGCCGGACAAAGACACATTTGATAAGCTCGGGAAACATTGGGATGAGGAAGAGAAAGCGTATTGGCAAAAAAAAACAAAGAGTAAAAAAACGGTCAAGGTCAAAAAATACGATTTTGACGAGAGGATTGAAACTCTTTCCGCAAAGAAAAACCCTAATGAAAAAAAGAAAGACATTGTCAACAAAAGCAGTATTGCGTTCATTTTTGAACTTGATGGCAAGCGGAGTCTTTTCCTTGGAGACAGCCATCCCGCCGACATCAATAAAAAGCTGGAAGTAATGCATAAAAAGGAAAAGAAGCGAATTAAATTCGAATATGTTAAACTTTCACATCACGCAAGTAAAGCCAATTTTGACCCGGAACTATTGGATTATATTGACTGCCTGAATTTTATTATTTCAGCCAATGGAGTCAATGGGAATAAGTTGCCGAATAAGCAAACCCTGGCTAAAATATTAACTCATGAGAGAAGAAATGTGAAAAAAGAACAGATCAATTTTATCTTCAATTATAATGACCCTAAATTTCACAGTATGTTCGATATTGATAACGACGCGCAGAAACGATTCAACTTTACCTGTACATTCCCAACAAAGGGAGCCCGTGGCATTACTGTGGACTTATGAAGGACTTGCTAGATAGAATATTAGTTAAAATTCAGATCAGTAAAGAATTCTTCGGAACTGGGATTTTGTACAAGAATGAAAATACCGGTGCCCTTTATCTGATCACAGCAGCTCACTGCCTGTATGGTGAAGATGGCAAAAGGAAAACCAAGATACATGATATAAGCATTGGGATCTTCGACACTCTAGAAAGCAAATACAAAATATTCAATTTTAGCAAAGCTGACAAACTAGATCATCACGCAGTAAACAAACTTGACTTAGCGGTAATTCGCATCCGGAACCGCAAAATGTGCCAGCTTGATATTCCTGCAATACGTTTAACAAAATTCCGTCCCGATATTAAAAGTGCCTACTTTAAGGGGTTCCCAACCCTAACTGGTCACAAAACGAGTGAATCGGTGACAATAGATATCAATACAGTTGATAGTGACGCGATTAAGATCAAAGGACGTTATAGTACTGATTTCAATGACCATAATTCGATTAGTGATGATAATTTAGAGGGCTTTTCAGGAAGTGGATTATTTGAAGAAGTGAGTGGCAGACTCTATCTGATCGCAATTGTTACTGACATCAGAGTAGCAGGCAAGCTGGTAATCTGCTCCGGTGTACATAGGTGGCTAAAGAATTACATTAATAAGCCGTTTTATTACAACACCGGACTTGAAAAAATTGTCCCCGATGAACTATTAAATAGCGTGAATGAAATGGCTATATCAGCTTTGGGGCCCAGGTATACGCCAGACTTCACCTTTAAAACACCGTTATATGAGGTTTTTGATTATCTCAGTGGAGGGAAGCTTTTCAAAAAAGAATTCGTAGCCCAAAAGCGACGGATGGCAGGGCATTTTGAAAACTATTTGTCTGCAAAAGCCTCATTACCTGACGAACTGCTTCATGAAGTATCCAGCTTTCCGCTAGACATGGACAGAGAACGATACCCTTTTGATAATTTGGGTGAATTATCAGAAAGATTGGAGGGAGTTTTTAAGACGCTATTCTATAAACTTCGTACAGAGGATGGTGTTCAGGACCAGCAGTACTTGGATGATTTGTTATATGAGGCCCATAATATCGGTTACATTCTGCATAACAATGTGACTTATGATGTGGCACTCTCGCACCTCAAGACCAATAATTTTTACAGCACTTACAACAAAGCGGTTAATACGCTTTGGGGCGAAATGGATAAATTCTGGTCGTACCTGAATGATGCCAATTCTGTCACGCTATATAGAGAAAGGGTGTTGCTTGTCAGCGGCAAAGCAGGTACTGGAAAATCACATATGATAGCGGATATTGTCAGAAAAAGAATCCAAGAACGCAACCAAAGCTTGTTTCTGCTCGGCCAGAATTTTGGGAAAATGGAAAACCCCTGGAATCACATCCTGGGAACGTTGGAATTGAAGTGCTCGCCTAAAGTATTTTTGGACTATCTCAACAAAAAGGCAAGAGCTTCGAAGAGCCGTATTTTGATTTTCATTGATGCCATAAATGAAGGCATCGGCATAGTTTTATGGAAAAGGTATTTGAACGTTTTTTTGGATTCAATAAAACCATATACCCATCTGTGTGTGGTAATGACTTACAGATCGACTTACGAGGAGGCGGTCTTTGGCACAGATGAAATTCCTTACAGGGTAATTGAATGTGAGGGTTTCAAAGGATACGAAAATGAAGCCATGCGGTCATTTTTCCAGCACCATGGTTTAAATCTTCCACATCACCCTGTATTATCTGCGGAGTTCGCCAACCCTTTGTTTCTAAAGTTATTATGTGTCGGATTGAAAAGGGATCCTTACACTGCCGATTTTAATGGTACGTTTGGCATTGAAAGGGTTTTCAATTATTTCACTGATCACGCTAATGAAAATCTTGGGGAAAAATTTGAATACCCATGGCATAAGCTGAATGTTGTGAAGAAAGCCATAACTGCTTTTATCAATCGCCTGGCGGATAAGAACCTGACCAGTTTGACATATGATGAAACCTATTCTCTGATTCATGAAGCGGTTTTCATTTATCTGAATAAGCCCGGGTATGTTGCTGAGCTAATCAGTGAGAATGTATTCATTGAAGTTTTTAACGAGAAGAAGAACCCCGAGAATCTGAGTGTGGCAATTGCTTACCAGCGTATGGGGGACAACCTTCTAGCAGCACACCTTCTCGATCAGGCCCACCCTAAGCTAAAAGAGGGATTTAAAAAAGGAGGAAAATTTTACGAATATTTTAAGACAGATGAGCAACGGATTAATAATAAGGGCTTACTTGAAGCGTTGGCGGTTCAGCTCCCTGAAAAACATCAACTGGAACTGTTCGAAGCTGCGCCTCATCTTAAATACAATACATATGCTGTAGAGGCCTATTTTGAAAGCTTTACTTGGAGAAAGGGAATTCCAAATGACAAATATCTGGATGCCTACTTCAAAGACATTTTTAAAAACCACCAGGAGTTGCTTCCGATTTTCTGGTCTGCAAATATTCAGCAGTGTGCGCAACTATACAGTTATTTTAATGGACATTTTCTTCACGTATGCCTGAAAAGCCTGAAGATGGCTGAACGGGATGCTACCTGGACTGCCTATATTAATTCCGCATTCGATGTAAACAGTGCCATAGAAAGGTTAATCAAATGGGCATGGAAAACGGAAATACACCAGGAGACTCATGAACACGCGTTCCTTTTGACGGGAAGCACTTTAATGTGGTTCCTGACGAGTACAAATAGAGCACTAAGAGACAATGCAACAAAAGCATTAATTAATCTGTTTCAGAATAGGATAGCCTTGTTATTGCGTTTAATGAACGGATTCTCGAAAGTTAATGATCCGTATGTGTTACAAAGAATTTATGCCGTAGCCTATGGCTGCGCTGTGCGAACCTATGACTTAGAGGCATTGGGTAAACTGGCAAAACACGTGTATACTGAATTCTTTGACCAGTCTCATGTTTTACCTGACATACTCACGCGCGATTATGCAAGGGAAATTATTGAATACGCAATATGTCAAAATGCACCGAACGAGTTTGATCAGGGAAAATTCAGACCACCTTATAAAAGTGTTTTCCCAACCCATTTCCCAACTAATTCGGCAACTGACAAACGCGAAGTGGATTATAAGTCACCAGTCTTCCAACCGGGGGATGCCGGCGTAAGTAGTATTTTAGAATCTATGGTTACAGAATATGGTCGCGGGATTTCCAGGTATGGCGACTTTGGTAGATATACTTTTGAAAGCGCCTTGAGGTATTGGGAGGGTGGTAAGTCAGGGGTCAACGCAAATAAATTGAGTAACTTGGCTGTTAAGTGGATTCTGGATGATTATGGTTACAACCCTAAAATACATGGACTGCTAGACAATGGAGAATCGCGGAAAAGAGGTGTCGAGAGATTGGGCAAAAAATATCAATGGATAGCTTTATTTAAAATCCTGGCACTTGTCGCTGATAATAAAATATTTTATGAGGATGGACGCATTAGAAAACATAAAGGCAAATATGAAGGGCCTTGGGAGCCCATGGTCAGAGATATTGACCCAACATACCTGAGACCTTATGGTTATGAAAAGGCCACTTCCCTTTCCTGGGTGCAACCTAAGAAATATAAAAAGTGGCTAAATGATGAAAAAGCGTGGGTAAAGAAAACGATTGACTTACCGCAGGTAAAGAAATTGATCGACTTAAAGGATCTGCATGGGGATGAATGGCTAGTATTAGAAATGGCTCCGCGCTGGTCCGATGTCGATGAAGATACCGATGAAATGAAGGCAAAAAAAGAAATCTGGTATCAGATTCGTAGCTACATAGTAAAGGAGGAAGAATACCAGGATATTACAAAATGGGCGAAGGAACAATCATTTGATGGTAGATGGATGCCAGAATCCGGTAATAGATATCAAATGTTTAATAGGGAGTATTATTGGTCTCCAGCAGCTAAAACTTTTACACGCGAAACTTATGGAGGCAATGATTGGGAATCGATTAGTAAATCTGGTTATTCAGGGGAAGTTGCTTTGACAACTGTGACCCATAACTGGGAGCAAGGTAATGATGAGTCGTTTGAAGGCAGACAGTCGTTCTATAAACCAACGAAATTCTTGTTCGAAATCCTAAATTTAAGACACGGGCCTATTGAAGGTCAGTTGTTAAATGAAAATAGCGAGCTGACTTGTTTTGATCCATCAGTAGTTCATGAAAATGCGAGTTGCCTTGTTGTCAAAAAGGATCAGCTTCTTGCAGCGTTAAAAACAAAAGGTTTAAAGATTTTCTGGACAGTACTAGGCGAAAAGCGGGTGTTAGGTCGGTATGATAAGGAAACTTATCCCGGTGTTCTGTCAATTTCTAAGGTATTGACTGTAGAGAAGAAACGTTTGAAGACATATAAAAATTTAAAATTGAAATAAAACCGTAATAAAAATTGACGTATGTCTCAGATAGCAGAGTTTCAAGTTCGGTGTTTGCCTGCGGGTAATGGAGATTGCCTGGTGGTTAGTTATGGTTCTGCACCCAGAAGGCACATTATTGTTGATTTCGGGTATGTACAAACCTACAATGCACAGCTTCGTCCTTTTATTGAAAAATTCTCCGAGCAAGACATTATAGACCGTGTGATTGTTTCGCACATTGACGCAGATCATATCTCAGGAGCCATAGCTTTTTTTAGCGATCCTCTGCTCAAGAAATTAAATATTTGTGGTGTGTGGCATAATAGTTTGCGGCATTTGTACATTTCAGATGTATCGCAGGCGAAAAGTGCATCAGCGGAATTACAGCAGCTGCGCAAAAGGATGCTGGCCAGGGGTATGAAACCTGTAAGTGACGGGATTTCATCGCGTCCGATCAGCGCGCTACAGGGGACTTCGGTAGCTGCGCTCATTTTAAAACAAGGATTGCCGTGGAATCAGGACTTTGGAGGATTGGCAGTCGAGAAGGACAATCATCACTCGATAATCCTTAATAAGGATGTGTCTGTTTTCCTGCTGTCCCCGGGAAATTCAGAACTCACAGCACTAAAATCACTTTGGGTTTCCGAACTGAAGAAGTTTAAGGCAGATATGCCCGAATATTCAGAAGGATATGATGATGCGTTTGAACTTTGTATGAGCTGGGAACGTAGTGCAGGCCAGCGTGGAATAAGACCAATAAGTTCAGGGAAATCAGTCGAAGAACTTATAGATTCCGAACCCGGAGGAGACAAGACAACAACCAATGGCAGTTCGATTGCCTTTGTGCTGGAATACAAACATTTAAAACTGTTATTACTGGCAGATGCCCATCCTGACGTAATACTAAAATCATTAGAGGAATATGGGACTGGATTGTTGTATTTTGATCTGATTAAAGTGGCTCATCACGGCAGTCTAGGGAATATTTCTAAGCCTCTTCTAGAGAAAGTGGACTCGATACGGTACCTATTTTCAAGTGATGGAAAGCGTCATCAACACCCTGATAAAGAGACTATTGCTCATATCATCCACCGTAAGGCTCCTTTCAAAAGGCAGCTGATCTTTAATTATATCACCAAATCATCTGAATATTTTGACCGTGAAGACTGGAAAACGACTTATGGCTACACGATCCAGTACCTTTCGCAAGATGATTGCATAATTATTACAAATGATCCTACAATCTAAAAATATAGAATCTGCAGTAGCAGAAATCACTTGCGGTAATAAAACCGGTTCGGCATTCTGTGTACACAGTACAGAGGATACACAGCTTTTACTCACCGCTTACCACAACGTCAGTGATTCAGGGGCTTCCGAAATCCTGCTGACTACGATTGGCACTGAAACTATCAGTATCCCGCTCGAATTGCTGGATCACGATCCTGAGATGGACGTGGCGATCTTAGTCATGCCTGGTAGCAGGCTGAATGTACTACCATTGTCTGTAGATCAGGTATCCTATGATTCTTCCTGGGAGAGCTATGGATTTCCGGTAGATAGCTTAGGTTATTGCAGCAGGTTTCAGGGGACAGTCAGCAGTACAGTGCAAGGAAGCACCTGGGATATTTCTTTAAATTGTGATCAATTCAACAGCGAAGCACGTTTTGATGGATTGTCAGGTGCGCCGGTAGTGATCGATGGCCGAGTTGCGGGTTTGGTTGGTCAACAAATGAACTATGGGCTTGGCGCAAGAAGCCTTAGGTCTGTCGTGGCAATGCTGATCACACATTCAATACCCTATTCAAGTAATCCCCCCGGAGATATTCCAGAAACAATTGATGTCGAACGCCAGCAGACGCGGCCGAACCAGACTGTTCTTGACCAGATCGATGAGAAAATTAGCTCGGACACCTCAGGAAAATACTTTTTGGTGAGCGGGAATCCCGGATCCGGTAAAACTACACTGGCTGCTCAATGGCAGCCTGAAACGGGGGAATTGGTACTTATCGACCGTTATTTTGTAAAAGTACCGGAGAACGAAGAGATTCCAACACATTTGAGGGCAATGCCTGAACGGTTTATGCAATGGCTTGAGGAAGTATATTGCCGCGTATTGTTCCAGAGGCCTCCGGACAGGTCTTTAAAAAGCGCTCCGGAAAGAATTTTAGAGATTCATAACGGAGTCAGGCAACTGGCGGCACATTTCAAGGATCAAGGGAAGACGGGAGTTTTGATTATTGATGGACTGGATGATATAAAACCCAGCCTCCTGAATGATTTTTTTTCTTTTCTTCCCGCAAAATTACCTGAGCACCTTAAAGTGCTTATATTTGCCACTGGGCGTAACGCACTGCCATCAACCCTTAAGAATACCGTACCCGCTGATGCTGAGATCAAGGTCACACCACTGAGCATACTGCAGGCGAAAGCCTTTCTTTCCGGCCAGCTGAGCGGAGCGGGTTTAACTGAAGCTCAGCTGGATCAGCTTGCTCAAAAATCTGAAGGTCACCCACTCTATCTCAGGTACTTGAATCGCTATATTTTGGAGGCAGAAGAGATTTCTGATCTTGACATGTTCATAAAAGACATTCCGGCGATCTCAGGTAATATAGAGGTGTATTATCAAGACATTTGGGACAGGGTGAGCGGCAATCCTTCTGAAGCAGCAATTACCGCTACTTTGGCGCGTATGCGTGAGGGTGTACATCAAGACCAGCTTTATCTGATGCTTGATCCGTTTGCAAAACAGGGTTTTGATGCCGGGTTGAAAAAGATACGTCATCTTTTGAGAGATGGCTCCGAATTAAGCATATATCATAGCTCTTTTTCTGATTTCCTAAGGGACCATACAAAGTCTGCAGATCAGGAAATCCATGACCGCCTTGCACAATTTTGTCTGGATAATCCGGGCCTTTATTACTCAGTCAGTCAGCAAATCTATCATTTACTTCATGGCAGCCTTCCCAATCAGCAACTTGCTCCTAAAATCTGTAATCAGGAGTGGGCGGACCGGTGTGCATTGCAGGGCGTTATACCTGAAATTACTTTAGAAGATATTCGTAACGTAATTAGCCTAGCCTGTGGTTTTGGCAATGCAGAACAGGTCATTTCGCTGTTGCTGCTATCTCAGCGGGTGTATTTCCGCTATGATCAATTGTTTCATGAGCATGCATTTTACCTAGCGTTGGCCCTGATCGCCATGGGTAAGCCAAAAGAGGCGATGCGGTATATCATTCGTAACAAGTCCGTTGTCGTATCTGATAACAATGCACTGGTTTTATTGCAGGAGCTTTTTGAAAATGATTATGCTGATCAGGCCACCGAAATGATTGAAGCGATTGATCTGAAATGCCATAGTTATTTGAATAATAAGGATAGCATAAAAATCAATGAGTTCGTAAATCTGAAATTTAAGTCAATCACACTTTCCATCTATAGTGATCACGAAGATGCCACGCGGCACCTGGTGGATTTAGGAGACAAGGTGATTAGGTCGATTAGTGCTGCCGGTAACCCGCCTGAAGTGGTAATGAAGCTTAAACATGAGATTTATGGGTATCACCTGGCGTACAGGATTCACCTTTACGGAATGGAATGCGAGGATATCATTGACCGGATGGAAAAAGCCGGGAATTCTGCCGCACCGGAATTTACAACCTATCTTACACATTGTATCAACCGCTTCCATACGATGTCTGCGCAAAGTATGCTTGAATCACATGATCCGCAGATAATCGCAGATTGGACTGTGCAGCTGGAGATCTGTGCAGAAAGGTATGGATTTGAGCAAGAAGAGCTTCCGGAGTTAGTGCGGGCTTTGATGCGCTATTCGAAGAATATTGCATTTACAACATCGCTCATTGGGGCTGAAATGATAGATGTTCCACCTTATGATCTGAGGGCCGAAAATGGCGTCGATCTTGAGCAAAATGGTCTTTCTGCGCTACTATTATATGGTGAAACCCAGGGATACACTGGATCAATGGAATCGATCCCCCAATCTTCAAATTTTCATCCAATGTTCTGGGAAGAAGCCCTTATGGAAAGGCTGAATGCGCTGAGCTACCTTTCCGGATTGTGTAAGCGCCTGAAGGCTGAGAATGATCAAGTTGCATTGGATGGACTTTGGGAGCATTTTGAAAGTTTGGTAGAAGGCCTTGTTCCCTCACTCAATCAACGTCTGTACTTTGAACGCAGCTATCTTTTGCCTGAACAGATGTTCCCGGTTATTTATACGCTTGTCGTGCATTTGGGGGCTACTTATTTCCGGGAGCGCTTTACTGAGGTCATCAGCATGATACTCGAACACTGTGATGATCAACTGGGACTTTACACAGAGGGATATACAGATTGTCTACTGGCCATGATGCTGGAAATGATAAAATATAAAGATGTTAACAAGGAGAACTTCAGGGTAGCTCGAATTGTTGAAGAGTATGTCTTGAAAACTGTTGAAAACCGCTGGGAACGAAATGAATACCTACTCAGGATTGCAGAAATCTATGGCAAGATTGGTAGCCAGGAACGTGCTGCTGCTGTTTTCAAAGAAATGATTGACACCTCTATGGGGCCTTCCTGGTATAAAGAGGCTCAACTTGAGATTATCAATTCCGCGGTGCGTTATATTAGGCCAACCGATCCTGCCCCGGGTATTTTCAGATCATTTGCAGCGCATCTTCATCATGCATCTGGAGAGATGACTTTTCAACGATATGTCAAGCAACAGCAAGAAGGTTTTATCGGTGAACTCGCCCAGGCAGGGCGTTTGAATGAAGCCATTTCCAGCTTTAAGTATTTGCTACTTCCTGATTATGCAACCGTACTGGATAATGCCGAAGGATCTCTTATGGATATGCCGGTGAAAGGCAAGGGATATTTACAGGGCGCAAAAAGTATCGAGGAGCAGTCAGCTATCGCTCATTTGTTGAAAGGGATCGATCACTCCAAATCTTTATCTGCCTGGGCGTTAACTGAACTGCTTTTGCCGGGAGACACCCGCTATATCAGGGATTTTGTTAAAGTGCAGTCAAAAATAATGACCCATAGCGACAAGGATCAATTCGAAATTCTGGTTGAAAGGGTAATTCGTTTTTATCAGCGCGAGGCGGATTTGGAAGACCGCGCAGAATACCTTAGGACATTATATGAAGAGTTGCCGGAAGATCGTCGTCTGAAATTACTTAAGCGGGCGGAGGAAGCAGGAATTCACACCCCAGGCCCAGACTCTGAAGACAAAAGCTTCAACAGTTCCAGAGAACCAGAGCAATATGAACGAGAGTTGATCGCGGCGATGAAAGCTGCAAATGAACAACTGGAGGTAGAAAACCTGTCGGGGGCTAGAAAGACAATCGTGTCTGCTCTTGAAAAAACGCAGTCGGAACGATATGGGGTATGGAATGATTTTACCTCTAACCGGATCGGAGAATTGCGATCTTTATTAAAATCAACCTATGACAAGCCTGCAGATTTGCTCGGTGACTTGCAGGGACTGATCTATCAGGAAAGTTATGGTGATACTTGGGAATTGGCTGCAAAGCTGCTGGAGATTTTACAGTCAGTAAAAGATGAAGATCAAAAGCTTGGTATTTTATCTGCGGTGGATTTCCATGTCAGGATGATGGTACGTACTCCTGAAGCCGTTCATTCCAAGTATGACTTTTTAATGGAGGCAAATGAGCAAGTTGACCTGGAGCTTGCTTTAATTGAACTGCTCATTTGGTTTTTGAACCATCCCGTTCTGGTTGTGAAAACCCGGGCAATTGAGCTGCTGGTTTGGCTGTTCAGCCAAAAGCACCCAATAGTTATTCCTCAACTTTGCAGGGAGATCAGCTCTCCGGGTTTCCAGCTTTCCAGGGAGCTTTCCGCAGCTGTGCTCCATCAGTGCGCAGAGGTTAACGCGGCCAGTTTCTGGGATAGTTTTTCTAAAGAGCTCAATGATTTGCAGGCGCTTCTTTTGGTCAACCCGCATTTTATGATCATTGATTCTATTATCAGGGCTTTGGAAGCTGTCAGTTCCGCCGGTGTCGCAGATGTGCAGTTTACGCTTGGTAATTTCAATGGATTGTTTCAGGGGAAAGCTGTTCCTGGAAGGGATGTTGATTTGTCTGAGACACATTTGAAGCCAGTTCGCTGGAAGTTAAAACAACTTACAGATATTGGGATTTTGGATGGGAAATTCTGCCATGAATTTCTTGCAAATATCGAGGCGACACTTCCATTATCTTTAGAGAACACGATAAAGGTATCGAGCTATATAGACAGAAGCTTTGATGACCATTTTGACTTAAGAACTGTCAAGGATTACGAGGTTCTGCTGCACCATGCAATAAATATCGCAATTGTCAAACGAGTTCCGTGGAATCAAAGTGATGAAATTGCAGGAGTTCTAAGGCAATATCAGCCTAGTTTTCCAGAAAGGGCATTGGGAGTCGCCAACCTTTCGGAGCGCAGTCTTCCCACTTTAATTTCTGATTTATTCGAAAACAATGATGGCGCTTTAGAAGAGTTTTTAGGTTCCGATATGCTGATATTGTATTTGTATTATCAGGAAAAAGTAAAAAGGACTGGTCCAAAAAAATCGGAGGATCTGGAGATTGAAATCCTTAGCTTTGCGATTCCGGATGGAATTGACATCGATGAAAATCTGGATCTTATTCAGCCAGTGTTTGCGGACAATGACTACTTCAGTACCAATACAGAACCTGACCCGACTTGTATTCCACTGTTTATACCAAGTGAGATGACAATGGTAAGCAACTTCGATCATGTTACCCCTGTGTTCAATCCTCAGGCTTCTTCGCTGTTTGAAAAAGGTCAAATTGAGCATTTGTATTGCAATCAGTGGCGAGAAGGACGTATCTGGGGTAAGGAACGTTTCGGAACTCCGATGCAAACAGGAAGTATCAGGAGTGTGCCGTTTCTGCGACTTGGGATGAAACCGGGATTTAAGTTAGTTTGGCAAGTTTCCAGAAATGATGAGATAATAATTATTGATTTCAACACTAAACAAATGTTTGAGTTATGATCACACCAAGAAACAGAAAAGAGTTTGAACGGAACCTAAATATATTCAAAGAATCCCTAGAGTCTGGGAAGACTAAGTTGGTGCAGCATTCCAGGGTAATTAAGGGAATTATGGAGTCCCGAAAAACACCTAACCGGAGGATAAATTTTCATACAGTAGATGAAACACTTCGACTGAATGCTAACATGAGTTTTAATTTGCCGATGATGAAGCTCAACCAACAAGACAGGGAGGGTTTACAAGCCGATGATGATCAATAGTAGGAAGGAGTATGAACGTAATTTATATGTTCTGCTTGAAAAAATGGAACACGGAAAGGCGTCTTTCCCTTATGAATTGGAAAGACAGGTAGAAAGTTTGTTGAATACCAGGAAAACACCAAATCTTAGAATTAATTTTATCACAGTTGATGAGCAGTCAAGGTCACTGGCGAACTCAATAGCTATGATCACGGATCGTTTCGAACATTCTGGGGAAGATTAGAATAAACTGGTAATGTAGATATATTGAAGAGTGGCAGGCCATTTTTTTATTCATATTAATGACAGTTTGGTTTGATCGATTTTTAGAACTGAGCAAGCAATTTCTCGATGATCAACTGAACTTCGACTGCTGTGCTCCGTTTTGTATTCATCCTCCGAATCATAACATCTTTTGCTTGTTTCATTCCTTCACAAGTCTTCACATGGTCGATCTGTTCAGACAATTCTTCTATGCCTTTTCGTTCAAAATGATTTCGGGCAAATTCTTGGTAGGACTCGACATAATCAAAACCCATTTGCTCTTTCAGGTAGTCAATGCAATGATATATGTCAATTATTAAGGCATGGTTGTCAATGTTTTTGACCAAATCAATTAGCTCCTTGAAATCGAGGCCCTTTAATATCTCACTATTAAGTGAGGGCAGTGAGTCATATACATGTTCCTGAATTACTTTACTTTTAAAAGGATATGTCCTGATCTCCTCCTTAGCCTTGTCCAGATCGAGTATGTATTGTTGAATTCCTGGCTTAATAACTTCTTTAATGTAATTAATAAGGGTTTTACGATCTTTACGAATATTTAATCGATTTTGCCAAAATTTGATTAGTTCTGTAAATAATACAACCACAAGAGCGCCGACCATTCCACTTAAAAGATTTTCTAATTCCATAATGGGAATGAAGTTAATGCTTTACCATCAACGTCGTGTCTTTTTGTTCGTTATTTCGTGTTTTTTTCCATTAAATTAGACAAGAATTTCAAGAGATGAAAACAACATTTATAACGACTCAAGTCCGCCCAATTAAAAAGATGTTCGTAATAGATGCAGGTGACTTTGCTTCATTTGAGCGTATTTTTCGAGACATTCAAATGGATGTGGATGTTGCACAAAACTTGATATTTATCAACAATGACGACCTCTGGTCGGAGCCGACAAAAGAATTCGTAAAACGGAGTGATCCTGATATCATACTAAATCTTTCAAGCCAGCCAGAAGAGATTCTATCTAGATTTTTTGATATATATTGTCTGGACCCGGAGAAAGCTGGATACGACATTCGGCGATATGTTACTGCATTGATGTCCTTTACTAGAAAACCTGCTTACCTTGATTTCTTCGGTGCTGAATTAAATAAGGAAATTTCACTATTATCTGCAAAAGAATTTTCTCATGATGCTTTTGCAATGCTTTCCTGTATTAATTATGGCCTTTTTGAGGATGCTAAAGAAGCGAATCTTGGTTTGTCAATTTTTAAAACAATACGTCCCAAGTATTTAGAAGATGTGGATCAGACAATAACATCTCTGTTTAACCAGCATAGCAAATTTAACCAGTTTACTAACCAGATTGGTTCTTTCGGTAGTTCAGGGTTTGGATCAAGTATTTATTTTAAAGATTACAATGAGACTGGTTTGTTTAATAAAAAAAACAAATATTTACTTATTTCCAAATCGGATGATCTGAGATCAATTTGTTTCTACTGGAATTCAAGATCGTATTACTTTTCATCTGACTTGGCGTGGATACCAGTAGATTTTTTGAATCAAATTTCCAAGATTGTTGATGAAAGTACTGTATTTGTTTGCCTGGATGATCAAATGATCCCTGAAATTGAAATGTATTTTCCAAAAAATGAGATAGTTAAAACGAACCAATTACACTTCAGTGGTAGACACGAGCGCTGGACTTTTCTCCAACACCAGCAGCCCTTGATTATTGTAGATAATAAACCAATCATTCATCACCCTTCTGAGAAAACTTTCTCAGAAGTAAGTTCAACGGCAGCCTTTATCCTTGAAATCAGAGGCCTACAGGAAACTTGGTATCCCAAACGGAGGCATTTTGGCCGATTGTTCGCGCATAAGAACGATTTCCCTGAGTTATTCCCACAGGAATTTATTAGGTTAAGCGAACGCGGGCTTGCTAAGTATGTATTCCAATTTTCACCGGTTCAGTCCGATGATGTTGTTTTAGGCATAATCCTGCCTAGCTTTCAAATAACTACCGATCACCTTTTTGATGAAGCTGGATTCAATATTCGGAAAACAACAAAAACGTCTATTCTGGATCAGACTGTGCGACTTATGGGAAGTATGGAGGAGCTGGAAATTATCACAGATAAGAATATTTTTGAGCTGTTAGTCACCCTTGCTCCCAAATTTCGTTCAGAAAGGGTAGCTAAGGATATCGCAAAAACACTAGCTGAATTAGTAACATCAGATCAATTATCTGATATTGTTTCTCAGTTTACCTCGAAAGGTGCTATGGTATTACCATCAGTGACCTTAACAATCGAAGGTATATTAGAGCTGGTGAAAATAGATAAGAAGCAAAAGAAATATCTTTTCCCTATTCTGCAACGCCTTCACGATCATAAAGTACTTCTCAGAGGCAAGTACTTCAGCTGCCCGCATTGCGACAGTAATGTGTGGATACCAATCAGTGAACTAAAAAAAGTCAATTATTGCATAGAATGTGACAATCAAGTTCAGTTGCCCGTATTTTCAAATGAAAAACAGGATAGTGATCACTATAGACTGAACCAACTTTTAGCGAGGGCAGTTGATCAGGGACAACTTTCGACATTGCTTCCCTTAGTGTTCTTCTATAAGCAACCATATTCTGCTTTTGAATATGTTTCTAATATCGATGTTTATAGGTTCACTGAAAGGATTACAGATGTAGACTTATTTATTAAAATAGGAAAAAAAATTGGGGTAGTGGAGTGTAAGAGCACGAACAGATTTACCCAAAGACAAGTCGATGATTTGTTGAAGATAGCGTTGGCATTAAAATGTGATTTTGCGGCTTTCACCTGTTTATCCGATTCAGATAGTAAGATTGTACAGGAACTTCAAGAAATGATTATGAAGAATGCCGTAACCTTTCCTGTCTTTATTGTTTCTAAGGCAGCGTTGTTTGCTCCAACAGAGCATCAGATTGACAAGTATTTTGAATTAAGACGAGGTTTGACCGAATTTCCAGTTGGACCAATTATAGTATAGGGAAATTATGAGAAATGGAACGCAAGAAGCTGGTTGAAATTTTTTAAAAGGAGAAATGCGATCCAATAATAGAAAACAGTAGGTGGAAATTTACTTATTTGTCGACGTCATATTTTATTATGCAGATGACCTCTTCTTTTCTTGAATTGCTGCCTGATGTCTTTTTTGTATGATTGATGTGAGCCGATGTAATCGGGCGTCAAAAATATCAGAACGGATTTCTAACAAATCAATATCCTGCAAATGCTGCCTGGTCAATTTTAATAGAACCTTCTTATCCATAACCTGGTTATTCAATAAATCATAAGCATAGGTATCATTGATCTCATCACCATCGTATTCCATGTCGAACGGAATCAGAACACTCTGAAGATTAAATAGCTCCACATAGGCATAGAGCATCTTGTATTGTTTGGAACCTCTGATGTGGATGATGTGCGACACTTCATCCTGTTCAACTGTGTGAGCCTCAAAATTGGAAGGGGCATAAAAATAGACTGGAACATCGCCCGTGCCCACTTTTACAAAATCTATAATTTTGGTAGCATGAGACTTATTATAACCACGGTGAAGGTAATAGTTTAAGGCCATTTTAGCGACGCCCCTTAGGTAGGGAATTCCACCAAATCCAACTTCTCCGGGTTTTGTCGACTTTTCATTTTTAATAAAGACAGCTTCATTGTGGTGCTCCAGGTGCTCTTCATATCTATATTCGTATTTAGCATTTTTAAGTGCGGCCTCTAGCTCTGCTTTTTTTGCTTCGTACTGCCCAGGCTGAACATGGTAGGTCTTAGGTTCACCATCAGTATCGATGATCATCTTTTCGAGTGGAATCAGATGCTGGCCCATATGTTTTTCATTCCCGGCTGCGTCTACTACAACAAAATCAATAACCTTCTTCTTGCGTTCACGTTTTATTCCTAAGGCACTGACAAAGGGGCCTAGCTGCTTTTCTATTTCCAAATCAATCGTTGGGCTGTACTTAGGATTGCAAACACTACATAGCAGCTTTGTGGATTTCAATCTTCCACCGATACTATTGTGAATAATATGTTCTTTTGATTCATTTTTTTTGGTGATTATTTCACCACAGTCGTAGCAACGATTTAATTTTTCCATGTTCCTAGCGCGTGTTTAATGTTTCGCACTCAAATATCTCCTTAAATTTTTTCTCTTAATTGAAATATTATGGATTGGTGTAGGGCACAATATGTGAATATCTTTGATCATATCAGAAATGAAATTGAAGCAGTTGAATTTGTATTTAATTAATATGTTAAAGCAGAGCTGATCCAGGCCTGCTTTAATGTTATAATGACAATTTTCCTTGGATGTTATTGAGTGCCTTATCTGCTATCTTAAATAAAGTGATTTTGTTTGGGGCAATGCCAAGCGTCTGAAAGGTATCAGTGATCCTTTGTTTGTCACTATCGCTAAAATAGGAAACAGACCAGATACTGTGCGGAGCTATGGCCACGACCTCCACGAAATATTTGATGTCAACTTCCGAAATCGAATGTCCCAATACCGTTACCTGTTCCACGTTTGCCAACGAGTTGAAGAATGGCCTATTGTTTTCGATGATCTCTGCTGTATTCTTAAATGCGGAACTAAAATACCCCCTGATCATTTGTTCGCCCAGGTCATAGGAATGATCATAATTATCTGATTGGTCCTGCATCCATTCATACAATTCCTCTTCTGTTAAACCTTGTGGTGGCACTGGTGCAGTTCTCTCGAATTCTTTCGGATTAATTCCGTGACCCAAAATAATCTGTGTCGTTTGATCACTGGCGGCATTGTGAATGTAGGTGATATTACTGCTGTCCACCTGATAAATATGTTGTAGGGTGTCAGTATAATTGAAATTCAAAAATTGAGCCTTGTTGTCCAGCTCAATTTTCTTTTCAATTGCATCATCCGGTATTTTTGCTGCTTCGATAAAGTTGCGGAATTCCTGGCGTAGCACTTTGGTCAGTTTTTCCAGATGCTCCTCCATGGCGTGTTCAAAATTGTAACGATCTCTATCCCTGAAATCATCAGATGCTATATTTGGTAGTAAGTCGGTTTCTAGGGAGAGGATCTCATCTACATCAAGGTTCGCGAGGTTCGTCTCAAACCTGTACCAGAGGTCGTCATCTTCATTGGGAAATCCAATATAGCTCGTTACTAACTCATAAAGTTCCAGGTTTTGCGCTTCCAGATATTTTCCAAATGAACTATATTTAGTGTCCAGCCCGTGATGGATATCAAAACCATTTCCAATAATGTAAAGTTTTTTGCTCATACTTTTTTATATCGTGTATTTGCATAAAATTACTTTATCAGAAGGGTAGAACAAAATAAACTGAAAAATAGTCACATTGGTGAAACAATTCCCATCAACGGAACATACACCCTGTGAATGACTTTTTCTAAAATTGTTAGTAATTTAGGGGTTTAATACATTTAAGGTTCCTGTTTCATAATAATGAATGAATTTATTGAATGGCTATCTAGCTATCTGGGTATAGACAAAAATCCCACCGCGACCATTATAGTTTCGCTATCGGTCTTTTTCTTAGGGATTATGGTAAACGAACTGCTTAAGGCGATCAGCAGATTTAGAGAAAGACGGGCGATAAGGGAACTATTGCGCAGGAACTACCTAATCTTTAATAAGTATCTTTATGAGCAGTCATCCTCGCTGAGCACCTTTGGGAGTTTTATTACCTTAAAAGGGAGTCCTCCCAACTTCAACCTCTATGTCAGGCCGTGCCCGGCACTGGACAATTTCAGAGAGATTTCCTATAGTAGCTCTTTCAAGGCTTTCTTCGTCGGCTTTGAAAATATCAGGCTGAAAGATAGGGTCAAACGGATACAGGCTTTTGATAACCTATACAAAAGTCTGTCCATCGTCAAGGGTGAACAGGAAAAGATGTTCCCGATCTTGGCAGGGTTCCAAAAGGAAGATGCCACGATGACTCTTTCAATAAATCTGAGTATGAAGAAAGCATTTGAAGCCGCTACGGATGTTTCAATGACGTTGAATGGGAAGCCTCATGATATCTATCTTCAATCTTGGCTAAAGACACGGGACGAACTATTCCAGGCATACGCAAAGGGAAATCCGAACGATCTGATGGAGGTTAGAAATTTCCTGATTTCCATGCTGAACTTCGATATGGCCAATGGCAAGCCGATTGCCACGATCCTGACCGCTAAAGAATTCTGGTACTACCAGCTCAAGCTGCATTCCGCCATAGAAGATATCAATCGGTTGGAAATGTTGGTGAAAACAACCAGTTCATACTGCAGAGCGATATGTGAAAAATTTGAACATACGGCAAAAGATCTTGAAATCTACTACCAAGCACTTTTCAACAGTAAGCTGGTGTAGAATAAAAAAAAATCTTACATAAACCGTTACAAAAATGAATTTTGTGGTTTTAAGTGAAATGGCTTATACTGCCTCAGTAAATCAGAATCAAAGTTTTTGAATTAAGTTTAGGCCCAATGAGTGGTACCCTCATAATCTTTTGGTCGATAGTTCGAACCCATCATGGTTTCACTAAGTTCCACATGATCATACCAATTAAATTTTATACTTGCCAACTTTTTTGTTCTAAATCTTTAGCTTAAAGGTATGTTTTCACTACGATGAATAATGAAAACACGCAGAAAATCTGACAAATTATATAAATCCCTTGTTTTTTAAATCGTCAATTATAGGCCCTAGTATCTTACAGAAGCGATCTAAATGTTCAAAGTATTCAGTAGAATGTACACCTTGTGAGAGTCAGCGCTAATTTTAGTTCTGACTCTCTTTTTTTATTTGGTAACTTGTTGTTTAACGATTTATTACATTCCGGGCAGATTACTAGTTGCCTGTGCATACACGTATGGATTTCGCTTGCCGCCATCCATGATGTCCTGAACTTCATGAAAAACACTTTCGGGGCCAGTGCGTGGTGGATTATTAGCTGTTTAGGAGGCAGGGTGATTTACTTATTTTTATTTTCTATAGCTTTTAGTAATTCCCTGATATCTACTTCGTCAAGGCCGTAACCGTCGGTAAGTTGCCAGAACATGGTTTGGATGACCGCGTAAGGCTCCATCCATTCGGGAAACTGATAATCTGGTTCGTAGGCATCACGGGGATTGTAATGTCGGCTTAGCTTCAAATGCGGTTTATCTTTGAGTAATGACAGAAACTGAAGCACTTGGGTATTTTTAGTAACGACTGTTGGCTTATGGGTGTTTTTACCTATCGGATAATTTCTTGTATCGGGCTCATTGTTTTCTTCAAAAGGCAAGCCCATACTTTTGTTCATACAGGCAAGCCCGAAATACATGGTGGTGGTGTCTTTACCTCCATTGGTTCTATACGGTGGTAGCCGGGAATGTACCCTGTCCATCAGTACTCCATTTTGGACTCTGCTAGGTCCAAAATCCATAAACACCAATCCCTCTGGAAACACTACCTCTCCGCCATTCCAGATGCTGTCTGCCACGATATTCACATCTACATAAAAGGTATTTATAATCCCGTGCAGTTTACTCAGGTCCGGATCGAAAGGATGGTTGGGCCTTGATACCAGATGTAATCCCTTTGGCAACTCAAAGGAAGTGCCTACAGCCGCTGAATCGCTGTCACCAAATCCCGGTTCATTGTTGAGACCGGTTAAAGAGGTAAAGGGTATTTTCTCCTCTTCGATGGGCAGTTCCTTTTTCTTACTGCAGGAAGTTAAACCCGCTATTAAGAGTAAAAGCCCTATCATTTTGCAATATATCATTGTTGTTTTCATGCGGGCAAATCTATAGCAGCACAATATCAGGCAACTTTTTTTTCTATCAAATGCAATAACAGGCGTTCAAAAGTATAAAAAGTCCGTTCAATCTCTTTTACCAAATAATAGAGGGGAGGCCTGTTAACAAGGAATACGAAAGTGTATGGTCAGCCCGCCGTTATCATTTACAGAAACATGCAGCTTTTCTCCAAACTGATTTTCGAGCCTTTTGGCGGTATTCTTTACACCTACACCCTGACCAAGAAACAGATCTTCCAGGCTTGTTGTATAGGGGCTTCCGGTATTCTCAATGTAAATCCCTACAGCTTCACGTTCCTGAATACACCTGATGGTTACACTTCCTCCTTCAATGGATGGCTCTATACCATGTTTTATTGCATTCTCAACGAAAGGCTGTAACAGCATTGGCGGGATTAAAACCTCATTCGCTCCTTCCGTGCTTTCGATTGAAAAAACCAGTCTTTTTCCGAATCTGCCCTGCTCTAAGGAAAGATAGGTACGCATAAAATCCAGTTCCTGCGACAAGGGAACCAAATCCTGTTGTGTGCTGAGCAGTGCATAACGAAAAGTGTCGGCCAGCCTGGCTATGAGCACCCGTGTATGTTCCTGCTCCGGAGGTAGCGAAGCACTAATGCTGTTGAGGGTATTGAATAAAAAATGCGGCTGTATCTGTGCCTTTAAGGCACTAATTTCTCCGCTGTAGGCCAGCTCCCTTAATTCCTGTTCCCGCAGTTGCTGTACTTCGCGTTCGCGGAAAAACAGGTCAATATGTAAGGAGCTGAAAACCTGAATATAAAAAAGCAGATTAGGACCAATATTTTGGAAAAACTGTTCGCTGCTCATTGCCGGTAATCCCACTATACAGTTATAGATGTAATATAAACCCGCCCAAATTGCATAATAAACGAAAGCCGTAAGGATATGTAGGGCAAACCGTTGCTTGATGGGCAGATGAGCAAGTTTACGAAAGTGAAGCCACCATATTGGCAGGCAGGCAATAGTCATGATCAGACAATCGACCCCTATTTCTGCTATAAAATCGGTGCTGAAACCCTGAGCAAATAACCTGGGTGTTCCATACAAAATGCTCATCACCAGCAGTACGAAGATGAACAGCGCAATCTCTCTGGTGGTGGTACGTTGGGGATTTGACGATGGCAGGTATGGTTTCATTATACAATTTTAATAATTTGTTTTTGTATCTGTTGAATGTATAACAACCCAAAAAGGGGCTTATTAATTTATGCTAATCTGTTGTATATTAGCCTCAATAATTTTAAATTCCTTAAAGCAAAGATAGATGTCCAGGAAATCTGTTTTGGTAATAGATGACGAAGAGCACGGCAGGGTATTGGTTAAACAGTATTTGGCCGCTTACGTTGATTTTTTTGTCGCCGGTGAATGTGCCAATGGTATTGAAGCTGTCAAGTTTATCAATATGCTTGAGCCAGACCTGATATTTCTTGATATCCAGATGCCAGGGGCTAGCGGTTTCGAAGTACTGCAAAGGATTGACCACGTGCCGGATGTGATCTTTACCACCGCATTTGACAAATATGCGATTAAAGCTTTTGAAATGAACGCGATTGATTATCTGTTGAAACCCTATACCAAAGAACGGTTTGACCAGACGATGGTTCGCTTAAAGGCCAGGCCAGCCTTTCTTCCCCAGCTGGCCATGAGCACATTTTCCAAACCACACACTTATCCCGAAAGGATCATGGTAGAGCATCAAAAGCGTTTTAAAAATATCGCTGTTGATGACATTATGTATCTTAAAGCCGATGGCGATTATACTGAAATTTGTACTGAAGCTCTAACGTACTTAAGTTCATTCGGAATAAGTGTGATTGCTCAAAAGTTTGATCCGGCCAAATTTGTAAGGATCCACAGGTCTGTTATAGTCAATTTAAGCTATGTGAAAGAACTTTACCGGGATATTGGAAAAACCTTTTTAGTGTTAGATAACGGGCTTGAATTTAATGTTGGCAGGAGCTACCTGCCAGCTATTAAGAGCTTAATTGTTTAATGATAAACTGCGGTCATTTTGTGTGGTGTACCATTGGTAGCCTTCCAGGTAAAAGTGACCACCAAGCGGTTGGCGTTGGATTCCACGACTGTGAGCACCTGGGCATCGTTATCCTCTTTTATCGTTAGTTTTTTGCTGGCTTTGTCGTATGACCAGCTCCCTGTCTTTTTCTGCTGTTCATCATTTTCATCACATTTCAGCTTCCCGGCATTGCGCATGATCGTGTTGTCATTTTTCAACAACAGTAAATCGTCTTTTTCACAATCTTCCATTGTAGCCAGAATATCTGTTTCCTTTTTTCCGTCCAAATCCCAATCAACTCCTGGAGTGACAGTGAGACTTTGCAGTTTCCATGATTTGTTGGTGAAAGAAGCAGACTGTTTACTGTCATTTGCAGCTAGAGGTGTACAGGCTAAAGGCAGTAAAACTGCCATCATTATTAATAAGTAAATGAATAAAGGATCCATATTGATTTTCATTGTTTTATAGTTTAAAATAAGTGATTAAATGAATGCAGGTTGTAAATGTTATTTTCATTATTCTGCCCGACAAAGCTAATTTGGCGATAGATTTTTTAATGAGAAATTCGACGAACAACCATTTGGAAGGTTGAATGCTTTTCTGGTCGTGTTGAATTGCAGAAGTATAATACCACCTGGGAAATTAGCTGATCATAATGTGGCTTATTGATGGGATCAGCGATACCTCGAATTTAGCGCAAGTATTCGATGCGATTAATGGCATGTCGTTGGACAAGTAAATTCAGGACTGGACACGCCAGAAATGTAAATACAAAGATCGGAATAAGTCGAGAATATCTATTTGGATTAGAAGATACCTTTAATGTTTTAGTTTTTCTATTTTACTATGAATCTTTAAAGTTTCCTTTAAGGCTGCGGAGCCGTACCAGTTATAGTATTCTGCAATCATCATCTTGCTTTTAACAACCGGATCGGTGTCAACCAGAAGTTTAGCCTGTTCAATTTGTTCTACGTCAAAAATAAAAATACCTCTGTATCCAGCTTCATTTTTACCCAAGGGACCTGCAACAATCAATTTACCCTCTGTGGCCAGTAGATTGATATTAGCCATATGCCCTTTAAAGACACTATCTCTTATCAACTTTGGGAGTTCTGGTGCATTACTGGTTTTAAGAATGACCAGTACATATTTTTTCATTCCATATTCATCTGCCTTCAGTTCTTTGGCCAGGGCTTCATCGTAATTCTTATTGATTTCCTGAGCATGGAGCTGGATGGATACCAGTAGACAAAAAAAAGCAATTAGACAGGTTGTTTTCATGCGCTTCAGTTTAATACTAAGATAAGTATTTGAAAATCGGAACGGAAATTATTTAACCTCCTTAGATTAGCAAAGGCTGATTATGTTTGGTTAGACTATTACAATAGATTTTCTCATTTCTTCTTCAGTTTGTATCTCAGGTGCGTGGTTAAGCCCGCGGGTATTACTTCTACGATTTGAAGATCATATTTGTCTTTGTCAATGCCGTCAAATAATCGAATACCACTTCCTAAAAAAACCGGGGCAATGTGAATAAAAAACTCTTCCACAAGTCCCGCATTGAGATATTGTTGAATAGTGTTCGCGCCACCTTGTATTCTTATGTCCTTTCCTTTGGCTGATTGTCTTGCTTTTTCCAGTGCACTTTGTATTCCGTCATTGATGAAATAAAATGTTGTTGTCCCCTTTTGGATCCAGGGTTCCCGCTTTTCGTGTGTCAGCACATAAACATCTGCCTTGTACAGATCTTCTGACCAGCTGACTTCGCCTTCTTCAAACATTCGTTTTCCCATGATGTACGAACCTGTTCTTTCAAAAACATCATCAATTAGTTTACTATCTGCACCGTATTCTTCACCTCCTTCCATATTGATGTGTTTCCAAAATGCTTTTTGTTTAAACATCCACTTGTGGATTTCTCCCGAAACGCCGCCCATTGGGTTGCTTGGACTTCTGTTATTGCCAGCGAAAAAGCCATCAAGTGATATTCCGCTGTCAAAGATAATTTTGCTCATAACTTTTATTTATTGTCTGTTGAAGTTAATTACAATATTCCGCCGTATATAAACGGCACTGGTGTTTCATGTTAGAAACGCTGTTACTAAGTTAACAAGTTACAACCAAACAACGAAGGTGTTCAAGCGGCATTTAAACAGGGCATTTGCGACGTCGTGAGTGGGGTAATTGTCTTTAATTCCGACGAATCTGATTCAGGCAGGAATCAATCACATTGAAAGCTTCATAAATAAAGTGGTAGATAATTAAAACATGCTTTCTATAAACGATAAAATAGTATATGAAAATTCTTTATTAGATTTGTTTAGTTACAGAAGAGCCGTACTAACCATACATATTCTGTTAAATAAAGGATATGAAGATAATCTTTACCATACTACTTTTTCCATTATTTATTTGTCAATGCCTGGCCCAGGGCTTAAAATTCAATGGTAATAATGCGCCCATTGAATCCAGAACTTCTTACGCGGTATTTTCCGAAGAGCAAATACATGTTACAGACCAAATTTCGATTGATTTCAAAATGGCAATTAACCAGGCGAAAAGTTATGGAAATATTCTTCGTATCAATCTTAAAAAACAAAATCTAACCTATAACCTTATCTATAGACAGGATGATCAGGGGATTCAGGAGTTTAAGCTGAATGAGGAAGGTAAGGACAATCTGATCACGATCCGGCTGACAAAAAGCAGCTTACGTCAGGGCGAATGGTTCGGGGTTAAGCTAATATTCAATCCTCAGCGTAAATCCGTAATCCTCGGTGTTTTAGAGAACCGAAAAAGCAGACAGATTTCTGATCTGCCGGCCGCGTTTTTCCCTGATATTCATTTTGGTAAAGCTGATTATGTGGTTGATGTACCAGATTTTTCTATAAAAGATTTGACAGTTAGTTCCGACATTCAGAAATATGTATTTCCCTTAAACGAGAGTAAAGGTAATGACGTACATGATGTGAATGGAAAGGTAATAGGTAAAGTGACCGAGCCGATCTGGCTGATCAATGACGCTTACCACTGGAAGAAAATTCTGGGCCTTTCTTCTAAAACAATCGCAGGCTCAAATTTTGATCGAAAACAGCAGCAGATTTTACTGTTTAATCAGGATTCATTAACTCTTTTTGACCTTTCATCCCGGACATTAAGAAAAACTCCCTATAAAAATACGTTGCCAGTTAAGTTACAACTGGGAAATAGTTTTCTATATCAACACCGGTTATATGTTTACGAGGTAAACAACCTTCCCCAGCATGCTTGTACAATGGCTTGTATTGATTTAGATGATTATTCTTGTAAACCGGTAAGTACATCAACTGTAAGTATGCAGCTTCATCATCATACAGGTTTTGTGGATGAACAAAGAAATCGATATATCATTACCGGAGGTTTTGGAAATCAGCGTTACAGCAATAGCGTATTGGCCTTTGACCTAAAAGCCGGAGTATGGGATACCTTAGCGACCACTGGCTCTAAAATTGAACCACGTTATTTCACTTCTTCATTTTACAACGCCAAACAGGATAATTTTTACATCTACGGTGGAATGGGGAATGAAAGCGGAGACCATACCATAGGCAGACGCTATTACTATGATCTGCACACCTTAAATCTGGGCACGCTGAGAATGCAGAAAAATTGGGAGATCAAATGGCCTGAAGGAAATATGGTGCCCGCCCGTAATTTAGTTGCCAGCTCAGACAAATATTTCTACATGTTGTGTTATCCTGAGTATCTGCCCAATTCCGAATTACAACTGTACCGTGTAACTATCGCAGATGGGGCTGTCGTAAAAATGGGCGGGCACATTCCGATTTTGTCAGAAAAAATAAAAACAAATGCCAATCTGTTTTTAAATGAAGAACTGAACGAGTTGTATTGTATCGTACAAGAGTTTGATAAAGAGGAGGTACGTTCAAAGTTTAGCATATATGCCCTCTCTTTTCCGCCTATTCAGAAAGCCCAGCTCGATCCGTATGCCACATCTTCGGCACAGGGTCATCGGTTGATCTATCTGATCGGGGTGGTTTGTCTGTCAATTCTCTTTGCCGGTTATTATTTTCTTATCCGCAAAAAAAAGGGGCACTGTCCAGGTGTTAAAGACTACAAAGATGATAAACCGGTTGTAACTGGCACTATCAGCCCCGGCGGCATTGATAAAATACTTACCGACGACAGTCCGAACGCCATCTTTATTTTTGGAATTTTCAGGGTAAATGACAGGAATGGAGTGGACATTACCCACCTGTTTGGTACAAAAATAAAACAGGCCTTCCTGCTTTTATTGCTCAGTACTCAAAAAAATGGGATTAGTTCACAAGAATTAAGTGAGCACTTATGGCCAGAGAAAGAGTTGCTGCAAACAAAAAACATCAGGGGGGTAATGATCAATCAACTCCGTAAAATATTATCGAATCTGGACGGGATTGAGCTGGTTCATGATAAAGGAGCCTTCAAACTCCTCATCGCTGACAAATGCTATTGCGACTACCTGATGTTCCTTAACTTATTAAAAAAAGAAGCGTATCCTCTTGTTGTACTTTCAGATCTTTTGGAGAGAGGGAAGTTTCTGCATCATTTGAACTACCCCATGTTTGATGTGATCAAAGAAAAAACGGAAAAGCAAATTTTAACAGAGCTTTATAAAGCTTTGGAAAAACAGCACCTCAAATCTCAGTTCGATATCACATTACGATTGGCGAAAATTTGTTTGATCAGTGACCCACTGAACGAAATTGCGCTTTATTATCTGATTACTTCCTTGGAGAAACTCGGACTTAAAGACGATGCAAAAAGACAATATCTGTCATTTACAAAAGAATACGCCCGGGTAATGAATGAACAATATCCTAATACTTATAGCCAAATCCTTGGCAATAGACCGAACGGTTACTGAAAAAAAATAACAAAAAATATCAATTAACCCATAAGTTAACCCATGAAGTAACCATTCGGGGATAGTTTTGTTATGTAATTTTTTTAATAAACCACTAACCAAATTAAAAACCAAATCAGTTTAGCAACAAGATACCAACACTTACGCTAGATGATTAAACCAACAAAAATGTATGAATATGATTTTTAAAATGAGAAATCTCACTATGCTCTTGCTTGCGTTGATGATATTCTCCTGCAAGCGGGACAGCCCTGAAAAAATTGAACTTGATTTTTCGTGTCTGTCGAGTCAGCTGGACATTATGCAGCATATGATTGATACCGCGAAAATTGGCGATGTAGACGGGACCTTCCCCAAATCAAATGCTGACGAATTGTCTACGGCAATCCTTGCGCTTAAGGAAGGACTATCTAAAGCTAAGGCAGGCATGCTTGTACTGCCTTACGAGGTGAACACCTATTGTGTGGCCGCTAACAAAGCCATCAGTTCTTTCCAGGGCTCTTATCAGATCACGCTGCAGCCAGGTACACCGGCGGAATTGCTTGTTCACGGAATTGATAAAAAAGGTTATATCGATTTTGGCGAATCGTCGGCCTATGGGGGATCAAATAGTTTTACGGTAGAAAGCTGGCTAAAATATGATGCCGGATTTTTTGAATTCGCAATCGGCGATTTTATTTCAACATTCAGTCATGACGGTAAAGGAGTAAAACAAGGCTGGATGATTAATTTTTCCGGATCGAATTTGCGCACCACTCTTGGTGTAGGCCCTCAGGCAGATAGAGTCCTGGAATGGGGATCCGCTTATCCTACGAACTATGGTCAATGGAACCACATCGTTACTGTATATGATGGAAGTGCAACTTCAGATCAGCTTAAAATGTACCTTAATGGTAACTTATTTTTCAGTAAAACAAATGATGTGAAAGATAATGGTGGCGTCCTGCAACAATATCAGCCAAATACCCGGAATCTAAAAATGTGGGCCTTTATGGAGCCAGAAGACAATAATCGAAACATGACAGGTTATATGAAAAAATTCAGGTTATGGAGTGCAGCCAAGTCTGCCCAGGAGGTTAAAGACCTTATGCAAAAAGAGGTTGCCGGAAACGAGCCCAATTTAATCTGCGCCTGGGATTTCACTACCGTTCCTACAAATGCAGGCAGCATTCCCGATAAAACGGGCAAACACACCGCTAAACTGGTGGGTGTCTATAAATGGAAACGTCTTAATTAATTAAGCTTAGATCATAAACGATTATGAAGAAAACATTACAGTTTTATACTGGGATATTGTTCATACTGATACAATTCCCATTAGCATTATTTGCACAAAACACGGATCTCCAAATCAAAGGAAATGTCCGGGGTGCCGATGGATATCCACTGGCCGGTGCGTCAATTTATATAACAGATACCAAAAAAGGTACTACAGCAAATGAGCGCGGGGATTTTGAACTGAGTGTGCCCAAAGGAAAATCAATTGCTGTTAGTTATATGGGCTATCAGACCAAATCACTGCTGATCACAGCGGCCTCTGCATTAAATATCGTTTTAGAACCGGATCAAAACCTGTTGACCGATGTGGTTGTGTATGGCTATGGGACGACAACGAAAAAAGACCTGACAGGCGCCATACAGAGCATTGGCAACAAAGAACTCGTTCAGTCTTTGGCTACTAACGTTACTGAAGCGTTAAATGGCAGGGTTAGTGGTGTGCTGGTTACGAAAAGCAGCAACAGGCCCGGTACAGACATGAGCATTCAGATCCGTGGAACAAATTCATTTAATTTTTCAAATGAACCGCTCTACGTTATTGATGGCGTACCTTCTTATTCTGGAATAAGGCACCTCAATAGTGCGGATATAGAGTCCATTGACATTCTAAAAGATGCTTCTTCATCTGCCATCTATGGATCAAGAGGTGCCAATGGGGTTGTGCTGATTACCACAAAAGGGGCCAATAAAAAAGCAGGTTTTTCAATTGAATACAATGCGACTGTTTCTTCGAAGACAGCTATCCGGATTCCGGACATGCTGGGCAATGAAGGTAAGGGACTTGAATATATCAATTATAAAATCGCCTTGTGGAAGAAAAAATATGGAGAATCATCGTTGGGAAGAACTGATTTTTTTACCGATGACGAAAAAAGGCGTATCAAACATTCTGAATATTATGATTGGTTGAGAGAGATCTCCAAAGTTGGGATCAGTAATAACCATACCATTAACGTCTCCGGAAACTCAGAAAAAACTTCTTATTCGTTTGGCGTTGGTTATACAGATGATGATGGTATGGTCGGCAATGAAAATTTTGGAAGGATCACGGCAAACTTAGGCCTTGAACACCGCTTATCGGACCAGTTCAAAATCGGACTGAACAATTACTTCTCCTTAAACAAAATCAACCAGGGGGCAGATGATGCGTTGCTCAATGCTTATTTCCTTCCCCCGGTAGTAAGCCCATACGGATATGACGGAAACTACGCGTTTGAAGTTCAGCCTACCTCAAGTAAAATCAATCCATTTGTTCAGATTGCCAATAACAAAAAGATCAATGAAGTCCGGTACAGCAATATTTCAGCTTTTATTGAGGCCGCTCCGATCAAAGAGCTGACCATTAAATCCCAGTTCTCCCTGCAATATGACAATGATGTGTACGGAGAATGGGTGGGTAAAGAAACCCAGGCAAAAATGAACATTATAGAACCTGAAGCATTTCGTAAAGACGGCATGAACTTAAACTATGTATGGGATAACCTTGCTACTTATAACAAGAGCTTTAAAGGCGACCATAAATTGAACCTGGTTGGATTGTTCAGTTTACAAAAAGAAACACATAAAGGTTCCCAGATGCGTGGCAAAGGGTTGCCTTATGAATCCGACTGGCATGCCATCCAAACTGCGGAAGAGATTACTGATGTAAGCAGTTATTATTGGGAATCTTCGATGATCTCCTATATGATGCGCGCAAATTACACCTATAAAAACCGTTACCTGTTCACCGCAACAGGCCGTGCGGATGGTTCATCAAGGCTATCGGTTGATAACCAATGGGGATTTATGCCTTCTATGGCCCTTGGCTGGCGGATCAGTGAAGAAGACTTTATGAAAAAGCAAAATACCGTGAGTGACCTGAAATTAAGGTTGAGCTGGGGAAAAAGTGGCAACAACAACATAGATTATGATGTTGCCTTCAGTAAATTAAATTTATCAAAGTATGTATTCGGGCAAAAAGGAACTAATGGATTTGGCTTAGGTGATGCAAAAGGAAATGATAAACTGAAATGGGAAATGACATCAGAGTGGAATGCAGGTTTGGATCTCGGATTATTTGAGAACCGGATAAGTCTAACTTTCGATGCCTATAGCAGGGTTACAAAAGACCTGATCTTTAAGCAATCTATCGCAGGTGTAAATGGTTTTAGCACCGTACTCAGAAATATCGGCAGTACCGGTAATAAAGGGATTGAACTGGGGCTAAACACAGTTAACTTAAATACATCGTCGTTTACCTGGAAAACCAATGTTACCTTTTCTTTAAACAGAAATAGAATTAAAGAGCTTTATGGGAACGGAAAAGATGACCTGGCCAACAGATGGTTCATCGGCAAGCCGATCAATGTAATCTATGATTTCGAGAAAGTAGGGATCTGGCAGGAGGATGAGCGGGAAGAAGCTTTAAAATACGGACAATCTCCAGGCCACATTCATGTTCGCGATTTAAATAACGACGGATTGATTGATGAAAGGGATTATAAAGTTCTGGGAACGCCTTCCCCTGATTTCACTGGCGGCCTCACCAATACTTTCGCTTATAAAAACTGGGACCTTTCCATATTCATGTATGGGCGCTATGGCGGCTTGTACAATGACGATTTCACTTATATGTTTACAGCATGGGACAATGAACAGTGGAACAAGCTAAATGTGAAATACTGGACACCGGAGAACAGAAGTAACGATTACCCGGAAATTGGTGCCCAGTCTTACTATACGCAGGTACTAGGAAAGATTTCCGGTAGCTTTCTAAAGATCCAGAACATTACCCTTGGCTATTCACTTCCCGAAAAATGGAAAAGAAAGGTTGGTCTAAAGCAGGCCCGTTTATTTTCGGCCGTTTTAAATCCTTTTACCTTTTCATCTTACAAAGGGCCAGATCCGGAGATCATTGGTGAAAATGTATATACCCAAATGTCTTTATATCCCCTGACATTAAATTTCGGCCTTAATGTTTCATTCTAAGCTAAAAAACATGAAAAAACTATTTAAAATGTTTTTCGTATCCCTGTTCGCAATAGTGATAACCTTATCTTTTGAGGGGTGCAAAAAATTTATAGATCCGGAAACACCTTCTATTGTAACTGACAAGTTTTACAATACCAAAGAAGGACAGGAAAAATTGCTGGTAGACATGTATGTTCAATATAGAAATGTCTTTAATACCGGTGAACTTCAGTATTATGGAACTGATCTGTACATGGCAGTTACTGAAAGTCCTGTCGAAAAAATGTTCAATGGTTACGATAAAACATTCAACTCTACAGCCCCTGTTGTAGGAGGCTATTGGAAAAGTTTATATAAGATTGTCCAGGAAGCCAATACGCTGCTCACGCGCTGTACACCTGAAATAGCGGGAAGTGATTATAAAAAGATCACTGCGCAAGGCCGGTTTTTAAGAGTGCTGGCTTATTACTATCTGGTGGAAACATTTGGCCCGGTACCTTTTTATGATAAAGAACAAACAGAGGTTATCGAAAAAGCAACGAGAACTCCTGAGCAGGAAATTTATGCTTTCATGATTTCAGAACTGGCAGCTATAAAAGGAGATTTGTCTCTGGCCAGCACCGAGGCCGGCAGGCTTAATGCTGCTGCCGTTAGCCATTTACTTGGAAAAGTTTATCTGACCAGGGCATATAAAACTTATGCAGTATCGACAGATTATGCCAATGCGGCCGCCACGCTCGACGAAGTGATCTTACAGGGCAAGTCCGCTTATAACCTTTCTAAAGATTATAAAGATGCCTATGATGAGACCAAACAAAATAATTCCGAAGTGATATGGGCCATACAATACGGCACTGATAAAAATTTCAACGGATCCGGAAATCCTCAGCAGGCTTTGTTCGGATTTAACATTACCGCGCTTGAACCGGGTATGTTTATCAGGAACCAAACGGATTATTCTGCAATGTCAAGGCAATATTGGGTTATCCCAAAAGTACATGAGCTGTTTACCAATCCTGAAATAGACACCCGCTATGATGCTACTTTTAAAAGGGAATTCTATATCAATAACCCTGCAAATGCAAATTTTGGTGCACTTGGGATCTACTTTCCGCGTTGGAATGATCAATCGGGAATAAGTAACGGGGCGCAGAAATATTATCCTTTTAAAAATGGAAATAACTACAACTGGTATCCGCAGTCTACCGCACTCGCTATTTTAAACGATGGCATAGACCGCATGCCGATGCTGCAAAAATTTAAAGACACCAAAATGGAATGGAACGGTGCTGGTACACGTGAAGATGTGATCTTCCGTCTAGCAGATACCTACCTTCTTGCTGCGGAAGCTTACCTGGGTGCAGGCAACCAGACTTTGGCGTTAGAACGCGTAAATGCGATCAGGCAAAGGGCTGCTAAAGATGAAGCAGGCTATTTACAGTTCATGAAACTGAATGCGTTAAATATTAATGTTATTATGGACGAAAGGGCGAGGGAACTTCTTGGGGACCATGACCGTTGGTTTGATCTGAAACGAAGCCATACGCTAATTGAAAGGGCTAAAGCCTATAACCCTTTTGTTCAGCAGTACAACAATATTAACAACAACCATTTGGTACGTCCCATCCCTCAGGACGAGCTCAACAAATTAACAGGAATTGCACAAAATAATGGTTACTAATCTTACAATTATGCTAACAAATAAAATATCGTTATTATCTTTTTTTACTTTGATTTTTATGTACCTGAGCGGTTGCAGTAAATATCAAAGTCCAGAGATTAATCAAGGACTCAACGATCCAAAACCTATTCTGTATAATAATTTATTTGACCCTATTAGTGACGAAGGTCAGTACAACCTTCTGGAAATGACCAAAAAGCCCAAGAAGTATTGGTCCCTGGTTGAGGTTATTACCGTAGGCAGCCGAAATAAGATCGGTGAAACATCGGAGATAAGAGGCCTGCAGTATCACCTGTTAAGTCAGTCTATTGCGGGATTAACCAATAAGGCCGTAGATGAAGGCCGCAGTGAAATCGGTGTATGGATGCAGGACCACGGGGGTAGTGAATCTTATAGTTTATCAAAGCAGGCGCTAAAAAACATGGGGATTTCAGAGCAGGGCGGACAAAGTGCCATCGAACTCGCGCGAAATACATATGGCAGTTCGGATGGTGTTCATATCCAGATAAAGGATCTTTTCAGTGGTTATGTATTAACGGATGTTACCAATAATCCGGAAAGTAATATCGTGGCGTCGGTTGCATCCTCAATTTATAATTCAATTATCGTTGATGTCAGGGATAAAGGAAAGTATGATGCGGCAGGGTATAAAATGACTTATGATGCGCGGAGTAAAAGTACCGCTGATGCATGGAGGGAGTTTAAAGATAAAGTGAGTAAAAAAGCCCTGGTAGTGATGCCGGTGCAGACCGGCGAACTGAGGGACTTTGCTATCAAAAACAATCTGTTCGTACTGAATATCAACAAACAGTTCAACCAGCCTTCCTCCGGACAGAACCTTGATCTGCTTGAAGACATATTGAAGTGGCTGGAACCTGGAGCCCCTGTTTACGGATGGGAACAAGGTGTGGATGAATCCCTTTTTGTGGAAAGGGCTTCTATTATGGGGCATGTTTGGGTGCCCAGCGACTGGATCTATAACTTACCGATGACCTCTTTACTTTACAAAAGCAGACAAGAGCCCAAACTGGCACAAGTTGTTAATCCCCAGTTCATCGATTGGTCCAAAAAGAAAAAATTCGTTTCCTACTACCTGTCAGATGGGGATAACATACAATGGATGATGAATGATTTCGTACGTGACTATTATCTTAGCCCATATGCCAATGATATGAAAATGGGATTTGGTGTCCCTGTTTCAAATTTGAATATGATGGCACCTGCCCAGTTTAACAATATATTCAATCAGCAAAAACCAAGCTATACGCTGATCGAGGCCCTCGGGGGTGGTTATATGTATGTAGACAATTATGGTTCCGGGGAAAACAGATCAGAACGGTTAACGCAACTTTCCAAACGTGTAGCTTCGAGTATGCGCCAGCACCGTGTTAAAGTTTTAGGACTGATGGCCAAAGATGTCAAATCGGCAAATGCTTTGGCCGGTTATAAAGCCTTTGCAGATGCGAACGATCAGTTAGAAGGAATTGTTGTTTTGCAATATTCTCCCTATGCCGGTGGAAATGGTGAAATATTCTGGGTAACCAACAAACAAGGGTACGACATTCCTGTCATCACTGTAAAATACTCCCTTTGGAATTTCGGATCACAAAATCATCCATTTGAAGGCACTCCCGCATATGTTGCCAGTAAATTAAAAGCCGATGATAAATCCCCTTTTTCTGTAATCGCAGTTCATGCCTGGAGCACATTTAAAGACCTGGGGACGACCAGCGATTTAACAGCAGAAAATGGAAGCGGTGGAAATATGAAAGGTGCGGGTGCAGCTAAATTATTGACCAACCATTTAGCAGCTGACTTTGAAGTTGTCAATGTACAGGAATTGATATGGAGGGTAAGAAACCAATACAAGCCGGAACAGACCAGCAAGTATCTGAAAGCATATTATTAACTGATATTTATGGCGAATTCCTGTGAAGATTGCTCATGATAGCTTCATCACCGATAAAAAACAAATTATATATCGATGAAAAAAAACAGATTGATAAACCTGATCGGTGCTGCCCTTACTTTATTTGTAGGGACGGCAACGGCACAAGGCACAAACAGTAAAACACCGGCTGATTGGGCTAATCCTTTAATGGGTACAAGTTCAACTTTTGAACTTTCTAATGGCAATACCTATCCGGCAGTGGCGGTTCCATGGGGCATGAATTTCTGGACTCCCCAGACTGGTAAAATGGGCGATGGCTGGCAGTATATGTATACTGCCAATAAGATCAGGGGTTTTAAACAAACCCATCAGCCATCACCGTGGATGAACGACTATGGGCAATTTTCGATAATGCCGGTAACGGGTAAACTTAAGGTGGGCCAGGATGACAGGGCCAGCTGGTTTTCTCATAAAACAGAGATCGCAAAACCTTATTACTACAGCGTCTACCTGGCTGATCATGATGTTACGGCCGAGCTGGCCCCTACAGAACGTTCTGCGCAGTTTCGTTTTACCTATCCGCAGAGTGACAGCTCATTTGTGGTAATTGATGCTTTTGATAAAGGGTCATATATCAAAATTATTCCTTCTGAAAATAAAATCATTGGTTATTCTACCCGTTATGCGGCAGGATCGCTCAGCAATTTTAAAAATTACTTTGTGATCTACTCAGATAAAGCTTTCAGCTTTACCAAAACCTTTGATGGGAGTAAAGCAGGGCAGTCATTAGAACTGCAAGGCGAGCATGCGATGGCCGTTATCGGCTTCAAAACCAAACGTGGGGAGCAGGTGCGCCTGCGGGTGGCTTCTTCATTTGTGAGTCCTGAGCAGGCGGAGCTGAACCTGGAACGCGAGCAGGGAAAAGCCAGCTTTGAAATGGTCAAACAACAGGCGAGGGCTGCGTGGAATAAAACAATGGGACAGCTTGCCGTGAGCGGGGGCACTGAAACACAAACCCAGACTTTTTACTCCTGCCTGTACCGTATGCTAATGTTTCCAAATAAACTTTACGAGATCGATGCAAAAAATCAGGTCATTCATTACAGCCCTTACAATGGTAAAGTATTACCGGGATATATGTTTGCGGGAACGGGATTCTGGGATACCTTCAGGGCATTATATCCTTTCTTGAATCTCGTATATCCATCCATCAATAAAGAAATGCAGGAAGGACTGATCAATTGCTATAAAGAAGGTGGTTTTCTACCTGAATGGTCAAGTCCGGGCTATGCCAACGTCATGATCGGAAACAATTCCGCATCGGTGGTTTCCGATGCTTACATGAAAGGGCTGAGGGGATATGACATCAATACTTTATATGAGGCTTTATTGCATGGTGCAAATCATGAAGGGCCTATGGATGCTGTTGGCAGAAAAGGAGTATCCTATTATAATGAACTGGGGTATGTGCCTTACAATGTAGGGATTAATGAAAATGCCGCAAGGACATTAGAATATGCCTATGATGATTTCGCGATTTATCAATTGGGAAAAGCATTGGGCAGACCAGCAGCAGAAACCGATTTGTACAAAAAAAGAAGTTTAAATTACCATAAATTATTTGACCCTTCAACAGGGTTAATGCGTGGGAAAAATAAAGACGGTTCTTTTGCAAGGCCATTTAATCCTTTTAAATGGGGGGATGCATTTACCGAGGGTAATAGCTGGCACTATTCATGGAGCGTTTTTCATGATGTTAAAGGACTCATGGACCTGATGGGCGGCAACGAAAAATTCAGCGCAAAGCTTGACTCTGTTTTTACCCTTCCGCCAATATTCGACGAAAGTTATTACGGACAAGTGATCCACGAGATCAGGGAGATGCAGATTGTTAATATGGGCCAGTACGCACATGGGAACCAGCCAATCCAGCACATGCCTTATCTGTATGGCTATTCCGGACAACCATGGAAAACCCAATACCATGTACGACAGATTATGGATAAGCTGTACCTGCCTACACCGGACGGTTATTGCGGAGATGAAGACAACGGGCAAACTTCTGCCTGGTATGTGTTCTCGGCCATGGGTTTTTACCCGGTATGCCCCGCTGTAGATCAATATGTATTGGGTGCACCTTTGTTTAAAAAAGTGGTGCTGACACTTGAAAACGGAAAAAAAGTAACGATCAATGCTGAAAATAACAGCAGTGGAAATTATTATGTGAACCGTTTGACGGTTAACGGGCAGCCCTGGACAAAAAACTGGTTGGGCCATGCTACTTTGCTAAAAGGTGGCAATATCAATTTCGGTATGTCGGCCAAACCAAATGTTAACCGGGGTACGAAAGATGCAGACCGCCCTTATTCCTTATCCGACAAATGATATAATACAAAGGCAGGCACCCCACCTGCCTTTGTCAATTCTGGGTAACGGGCAACTCAAATGAGCATACATTGAAAATCGGGAAATGTGCGGCCCGCAATATTGAACTTTTTTTGATTTTAACCAGGATCATAAGGAAGATGAACACAGATAAAACCATCATTCAGCAGAAAAAAGATGATGTCTTCCAGTTGGAATGAATTTCCTTCAACCCTGAGTATTTTGTCTTCATCTTCCAGATCTAATGAAATCTTGAAACTGGGGTACACATATGCCAGCTGGCTAAGAATGTTCATTGCAGCCGCAGCATGTTTAACATTTGTTTTGAAAATTGCTACCATGATTGTTTGTTGTTATTGCCCTAGTTCTTTTTTCCCAGGATTGAAAAGGGATTAAACGATACGCCTATGTTAAAGTAAAATGTGGGATCAGGTGTAATTTTATAAACAGGGTCAGTAAATGAATCCTCTTTTTTAAATATTCTGCCTGAAGACGTGTATTTCATCCCGCTTTTCGCCGTCAGCATAAAGTGTTTACCAAGGGCGTGTTCGTAGGTTAGACCAGAATTAATGTCCAATTGCCCGTACTCATATTTTTGATCAGTGCCGTCCAGTTTATAAAGGTAAAATGCTGTTCTGTCCAACTCCGCACCTAGTGAAATTCTCCCATTGTGGTTAAATACAAATTTTCTCAGGTGCACGTTTCTGGGAAGTACAATGTCTGCTACCCAGTCATTGCTGAGTTTATGTTCATAAGAGAAGGTGGGGATAAAGGGAGTTGGTGCACTCGGGTCAATGCTGACCAAAAATCCGGCGGTCATTTTTGTACGTTCGTTGGCTTTCAATACCATGGTTCCTGTAAATATTCCCCTTACTCTTTCCAAATACTTATCGCTGCCATCTACCATTACACTTGAATTATAGAGCATTCTTTTTCCGAACAAAGATGAAAAATAGGTCAGGTTCAGCGATGAAAACAGATAATGAAAATCATTAGCGGTGCTGATCTTTGATGCGCCGGTCTGGTTAATTTCTGCTTCTGCCGATGTTAACCGATAGCCAAGTGTGGTACCCAGGAGCCAGGTCTTCCGTTTAATGAGGTTGATATTGGCACTCACCTTAACTTGTTGAAAACGGGGTATCTTGCTTTCGGGAAAGGTGTTTCCGTTGCTTTCCGACTTGAAGTTGAAAGGAGACGCCTGGGTAAACTCGATATTTAAGGGGCGGGTTATTGCAAATTTGTCGGCAGCAAAAGTAACCACTTTTTTAGGAAAGTTCAGGCTGTCGCGCTTACCTTTTGGGATGCTATCTGTAGTCTGAGAAAAGCTGTTGACTGCCAGGGCAAGCATACTTAATGTAGCCACAGTTCCTTTTGTTCTGTTCATATGTTCAGTTAAATTTTTGAAGTAGATTTGTTAAATCCGGAAGCAAAGGAATACGGAATGCAAACACACATTTTTGTTATTATACCAGACCCGCTGAAAAATATACCAGGCCGCCTCAATTTCATACCAAATCATAAACCTTGATTTGGTATATTACAGAGGTCATTTGGTATAATTTTGCAAAGAGGGGCACAACGTAATCTTATCTTTGTTGAAAATAGAAAATTAGATGAAAGCAGAGCTGGAACTTAAGAATACAAAACCCCTGCAATTTATGGTTGATGACCGGTACCGGATACTGCGTCATGTCGTGCTTTTAGTGGTAAGTCTGGTTTTGATTATCTATCCCAATTTGTCGTCCGAATACTCCGGACCTTTTAACTACTATAGATGGTTGTGTATTTACGTAGTTTTAATTGCTATGTGTTATATCAATATGTATGTATTGGTCCCCATTTTCTTTTTTACCGGTAGGTATCTTTTGTACCTGGTCCTGCTTGCACTCCTGGTATTCCTTAGTCTTACGTTAATATCCAGTTTATTTCATGCCTATCCAGACACGGTAACAGGGCGCTTGGAAGAGGTGTGCAATGAGAAAGGGAAGGGATTTTTCCAGGGATTTTTTATAACGTCAGCGATTATTCTGATCACCACCATGATTAAATTATTTCAACGCTGGACAAAAGACAACGAGCGAATCGCCGAGTTGAACAATATCACGCTGAGGATGGAACTCAATGAGCTACGAAGCCAGATCAACCCGCATTTCCTTTTCAATATGTTAAATGGTATAAAAGCACTGATCCGCACTGATCATGAGAAAGCCAACCTGGTAATTATGAAGCTTTCGGAGTTCTTGCGGTATCAGATTTATGAAAATAATGATGAGAAAACACTCCTGAAGTCAGAGATCACTTTTTTATCAAATTTTCTGAACCTGGAGATGCTGAGGAGGGATAAGCTCTCAGTTGATATTAATGTTCAGGGCACTCCCGAAATCTTTAACGGAATCTATGTGCCGCCTAATTTATTTACCACTTTTGTAGAAAATGCTGTTAAACATAGTGTTGATGTTAGTGGCGGCGAACCTTACATCCATGTCAAATTTATAGTTGTTGGTGCTGAACTTCATTTCTCATGTATAAACTCCAGGGATCCTCTATTTGTTCCTAATGATCAAAAAAATAGTGGTTTAGGGTTGGTAAACATTAAACGGCGCTTAGCGTTGCTCTACCAGGAGGGTTATACTTTAACTGTAGAATCTACAGAAAACCAATTTTCAGTTCTATTAAAATTGCCCTTATGAATTGTATCATTGTAGATGATGAACCGCTGGCCAGAGCGGAAATGGAGGCATTGATCAATGAAGTTTCCTCCATAAAAATACTGGGAAGCTTTTCAAATGCCTGGACAGCCCTTGATTTTCTAAAATCAAATCAGGTAGACCTGATTTTTTTGGATATCGAAATGCCCATGGTTACGGGGCTTGATTTTGCAGTAGAGTTATCAGGATCAACATTGGTGATATTTACGACTGCTTATCCTCAGTATGCATTAAAAAGTTATGAACTGGATGCTATTGATTACCTGCTTAAACCTATAGATAAGCGCAGACTGGACAAAGCAATCAAAAAGGCGGAGAACTACCAAAAGCTGCTATCGGACAATCCTGAAAAGAATACTGTTGAGGGTAATACCAAAGACTTTCTGCTGATCAAATCAGATAGGAGGTTTCACCGCATCAAATTTGAGGATATCAGATTTGTTGAGGGACTAAAGGATTATGTGGTAATCCATCTGGCTAGTCAAAAGCTGATTACTGCCATGAACTTAAAAACCTTCCACCAAAAACTTCCTCAGGATATTTTTTTGCGTGTAAGCAAATCCTATGTGGTAAACAAAAATTATATTGAGTCTTTTGATCACCATACGATTTACCTGGGTACAAATGAACTGCCCATAGGAGAGGTTTATAAAAGGGAGTTCTTCTCAACATACTCCGGAGGATCAATCTTGCCAGAGAATTGAATGGGATTCGGATCCCTTGCCTGAAAAATGTAACATTTATCAAAAATAATTAACTTTTTACAATCAGTTTGAGATTTCCTGTATATGTTTACATGAAAATCGAAGGAACTATTTCATGGCTGCTTATGGCGTTTACACTGATCAGGAATTGACGGCCTTGTTAAAGGAGGGTGACCGTATTGCATTTACAGAGATTTATAACCGGCACAAAAGAGAATTGTTTGTTTATGCTGCGAGATTGGTAAAGGACGAGGACCTGGCGGGCGACCTGGTACAAGAGGTATTGATTTCTTTGTGGGATCGAAGAACGAGGATCGATCTCAAGGGAACTATGGTAGCCTATCTGTTTACCGCACTCAGGTACAAGTTCTTTGATTGGATAGACAAACAGAAAGTAAGAAGCGATTATGCAGCTTCCTTTCAATCATTTATTGAAGAAGGAGAATGGATCACGGATAATCAGATTGCCGAAAAAGAATTAATGGCTTTTATAGAAGAGCAAATCGCGCAACTTCCTGAAAAGATGCGAAATGTATTTTTAATGAGCCATAAAGAAAACCTGTCCTATAAGGAAATTAGTGAACGATTAAATATCACTGAGAAAACGGCCCACAATCAGGTTAATAATGCGCTGAAGCTTTTAAAAATAAAGCTGGGTATGTTAGCCGTTCTTGTTTTTTTATCTCAATCCTGATTTTTTTTCATTTCATCTGGGATTTTCGTTGACTTAACCTACATGTATATATGGGGGCCTATATTCCCGTCTTTATATGGATAGTTTTAATGCAAAAGAATTGATCTCCAAATATCATCAGGGTGTAGCAAGCCAGGAAGAACGCCGATTGGTGGAACAATGGTTTTTAATTGATTTGGAGAATAGTACTACGGTGCCTGATCAAAAGGCTTTTGAAAGAACTGATGAAAGGATTAGTGCGGAGCTGGCCTTGCATATTGATAAACCGAATGCTGCAGATAAACCTGTCCTGAGATTATTGTGGTACCGTATAGCTGCGGTTGCGGCTGTATTCGCACTAGCCACCTTGGGGACCTGGCTCTATATATCAAGCTATTCCGATTTTAAACCAGAAACATCCCTGGTTTCTTTTAATGATATTCCTCCTGGAAAAAATACGGCAACGCTCACACTTGCCAACGGAAAGGCCATCAACTTGAGTAGTTCAAAAACAGGAGTTGTAATTGGTGCTGAAAGTTTGAAGTATAACGATGGAACGGAGATTGCCGCCGGGGCTTCAGAAACTCAATTGCTCACGGCAACTACCCCACGTGGTGGAACTTATCAGGTTAGCCTTCCAGATGGTACCCGTGTTTGGATGAATGCAAACTCTAAGCTTTCTTTTCCCTCAAAATTTTCCGGAAGGGAACGCAAGGTTTTATTAAATGGCGAAGCTTATTTTGAAGTAGCAAAAAGTTACCGGTCAAAAGTTAAAGGTGACCCATCGGAACTTGTTCCTTTTATTGTCGCTACAGACAAACAGGAAATAACGGTGTTGGGCACACACTTCAATGTCAACAGTTATAGCGATGAAGCGGCCACCAAAACTACATTGCTGGAAGGGAGTGTGCGCGTTGTTGTTGCCGGTACTAAAAGTCCTTCATCCGCTTTTTCATGTATGCTAAAGCCGGGGGAACAAGCGATAAATAACGGAAACATCCGGGTTGCGAAAGTTGATATAGAGGAGGCGGTAGCCTGGAAAAATGGAAGTACGGTATTCAAAGACAAATCTCTGGAAAGCATCATGCGCGAATTATCCCGCTGGTATGATGTTGAGGTTATATACGCTGCCGACGCACCGAAGTACGAAACTTTCAGTGGTGCCGTATCGAGGACTAGAAATATATCTACAGTATTGGAGCGGATGCAGACCACGGGAAGTGTGCGTTTTAAAATAGAAGGCAGGACAATAACCGTAACAAAATAAACATCAACCTAAATAATCATATTAATCACTAAACAAAGAACCGCATTATGAAAGAAATTCTACGCTACTAAGCTTACAAGAAACGGTAGCTTTTAAATAAAAAGCCGAAAAGTGCTACCAACACTTTCCGGCAGAAGTTTGAGCAACCATTCCTGAAAAAAAATCAGGAAGAACAATTATTTGTGAACAATCATTTATCAACTCAAACCAATTCAAACTTAGGCAATATTGTGCAACAAAGCAATATTGATGGCCTGTCGTCGGCCCCCTTATGTTTGAATACAAAGCAATGACGAAGTATGGACAACGATGCTTTAAACTGTGGTAAGCCGTTTAAGTGGCTGCCAGCCAAACTCCTATTGATTATGAAATTAATCATAGTACTAATGACAACTTTTCTGGTTCAGGCAAGTGCTGTTGGGTATGCCCAAAGGGTAACTTTAAATGAAACCGGCGCCTCTCTTGGAAATATAATTGACAAAATACGATTACAAACCGGTTACGACTTTGTTTTTAACTCTAAAGAGGTTGGAAACGCGAAAAAAGTAACTATAAACCTGAAGAATGTTCAGCTGGAAGAAGCGCTGAGGGTGCTTTTCAGGGATCAGGACCTTACTTATTCTGTAAAAGATAAATTCATTGTCATAGAAGCGGCCAAACCGTCCTTTATGGACAACCTGCGTGCTGTTTTTGTAAACATTGATGTGCGTGGCCGTATAGTTGATTCAGCAACGGGCAATCCTTTGCCTGGCGCCACGGTGAGTGTTAAGGGACGAAGACAAGGTGTCAGGACCGGAACAGATGGCTCTTTTCTGCTGCAAAATGTAGAGGAGGATGCGACAGTAGTGATCAGTTATACGGGCTACACAATCAAAGAGGTACCTGCTGCTAAAGACCTTGGAACCATTCGCATGGAGATTGCCATTGGAAAGCTGGAAGAAGTAGCGGTGACGGTAAACACAGGCTACCAGCGCATTAAACCAGAACAGAGTACGGGCGCTGTTGCTCAGATCGGTACCAAAGAGTATGAGTCCAGGGTAAGTTCTAATTTCCTTGATGGATTGGTAAACAGGTTGCCTGGATTGATGATCAATAACTCAGTAAATTTTACCAGCACGGATCCCAACGGTAACCGGTCGTCAAGGCCATTGTTCAACATCCGTGGTATTTCCACCATGTCGGCCAATCAAAGTCCGTTAATCGTAGTAGATGGCTATCCAACAGAATTAACGCTGGATATGATCGATCCGAATGAAATAAAGTCGGTGACCATTCTTAAAGATGCCGCCTCCGCCACTGTATACGGGGTAAGGGCATCTAACGGGGTTATTATAATTGAGAGAAAACAGGCTACACCCGGGGCTGCGCAGTTTAGTTTCAGGACCACATTGGGTCTTACACCGGAAGAAAATTATAGCCGCTATCGCTGGGATCCACAGGCATCAGGCATTAATGCCAGTTACATACGGGAAAGACAAGGGTTGATTATTACGCCCGCTAGTTGGGCAGCCTTATTTCTGCCCGGGTCAGTAACAGGAGGCAATACACAACGTTCTATCCCTTTCTATATCCAGGCCCAGCTTGCCGCGGGCATTATTACGCCTGCGCAGGCCGAAAGCTCATTTGCTGAACTGGCTAACTATGACAATCTTGACGATTACAGTCGTTTATTCCAGCGGACGGCAGTTGCGCAAACCAATACTCTAAACATTTCGGGTGGTGTGCCAAACGCACTGTATTACATTACGGCCAATTATACAGGTAACCGCAATAATTCGATCCTGAACGATAACAACAGATTTTTGCTAACGGGCCGCACTACGCTTAAACTGGCAAAACGGTTAAGTTTAGAACTGACCACAGAATACCAGGAACAACGCGTTAACGGTGCGCCTATACCCGGTGCCGCTGAGTATGCGGGCTACGAACGCTATGAAGATGTAAACGGCAATCCTGCAGCCATCATTTCAAAAAGTTACGCACCCGTTTATAATAGTTTCCTCCTGTCGCAAGGCTTGTTAGATCAAAACTATTACCCGCTAATTGAAGCGAATAAAGTGAGCGATAAAACGCGGACGCTAAACAATAAGACCATTGCCAATTTTAACTATGACATTGGAAAAGGCTTTAACCTATTGTTTGGCGGCGTATATGAAACGTCCCGTTCAGAAATCAGGCACCTGGCCGCCCAGGGGTCTTCAGAAGTGAATGGTTATGTAAATACTTATACAGTCACTACAGGGGGAACAGTCAAAAGGAATATTCCTGACGGGGATTTCCTTCGTCAGCAAAATACCACTTCAACTGGTTATACGGCGCGTACACAATTGAATTATAATAAAAGAATTGGTAACCACTCGTTAAACGCAATAGCTGGCGCTGAAATTCGCAGTGTTTTAAACAAAGGTAATTTAGCATCTTATTTTGGGTATAATGACCAGAGTTTACTGCAACAACCTGTAGATTATGCTTCTATAATCAATGGGGTGGCAGCAGTTAAAGGTACGCTTGTTACGGGATTTCCCCTTCGGGCATTAAATGAATTCTTTAACCAAACCTATAGTGACGACCGGTTTTTATCGGCTTTTTCTAATGTTGTATATTCCTTTAAAGATACCTATTCCTTATCAGGAAGTATCCGAATTGACCAGTCAAACCTCTTTGGTAGTGATCCAAAATATAAATATAAACCATTATGGTCATTAGGTGCGGCCTGGAACATTCATAAGGAAAACTTTATGAACGACATAAAATGGCTTCACCAGTTGAAACTACGTAGTGCGTTTGGGTTTAACGGAAATGTGGCCAAACTTTCGCTGCCGCAGGTAATAGCCCAGGCTCAGAACAATACACAGACTACACCTACACTTCCTTCGCTCGTCTTATTATCCAATGCAAATACCGGCCTTCGCTGGGAACAGACGGAGAACTTTAACCTGGGGCTGGATTTTAATGTATTCAAAAATATCACAGGTAGTTTAGATTATTACACAAAAAAAACAACCGATGTGATGGGTAATTCTGCTATCGATCCAACACTTGGTGCAAGCTCTGCCTTAATTAATTATGCAACCATCAGAAATAATGGTTTAGAGTTTAGCCTTAAAGCAGACTGGATATCTACTAAAAACTTCAATTGGAATACAGGTATTGTGGTTGCCAAAAATAACAGCAAAGTGCTTGACGTTTCCAGAACAGGGCAATACAATCCGCAGGTGCTAGATTTACTGGGCTATGTAAACGGTTATCCGGTAGGGGCTATGTTTTCTTACAATACTAAGGGACTTAACAATGAGGGACATCCAATTATTGAGGACCAAAACGGGACACAATTTGTGGTAAATACCAGTAGCTCTACTAACCCTTTAGTTTTGGCAATGTCAAATAAAGATTCAGGGCTGGTACAATATTCAGGAACTTCCCTGCCAACCATTAATGCAGGATTAAGTAACCGCGTTGATGTCGGTAATTTCTACTTTTTTGCAATGATTAACTACTATGGTGGTTTTAAAGTAAGGGTACCAAGGCCTACGCCTGCAGACAACAGACCTTTGGTAGGGTCAAATAACTTTTGGAGGGTTGCAGGTGATGAGGCAAATACAGATATTCCAAACCTGACCGATCTGAGTACGTTTGCTGCAGGAGTGGCTTACCGGTACAACCAAAATTACGTGGTCCATGGTGATTACCTGACGCTGGGTGATCTGACGGTTTCTTATCGGTTAAATGACGTTAATTTTATAAAAAAGGCCGGTTTCAAGAATTTCGAGATCAAGGCCCAGGCTTCAAACTTGTACACTGTTGGCTTTAACCGTTATAACTTTAGTATGGGTACGGGAAGTTATGCAAAATCGTATGTAACCCCTACGTATACACTAGGTTTGTTCACTAACTTTTAAAATTTTATACTGATGAAGAAATTTAAATATATAGCCGCTCAAGTACTCCTTTGCTGTATGGTTTTTAGCGGTTGCGACAAATATCTGGATGTTGAACCTAAGGGCAAGCAATTGCTGAAAACGACCAATGACTATGATCTTTGGTTGAATAGTTCTGTGCTCACCAGTGAAACAAACGGTGAAAATATTACGAATTTAATGACCGATAATGTCGATTTAGTAAGCCTCAATAATCCGCCTATCAGCTTAGGTGAACTTGTTTATACCTGGGCACCACAGTTTACAAATGATGTAACAGCCATCACTTATTTATGGGGTGAACACTACAGGCGCATTAGCCTGTACAATACGGTATTGTTAGGAATTGATGCTGCTGAGGGGGGGACTGCGTCGCAGAAAAACAGTATTAAAGCCGAGGCGCTGTTAGGCCGTGCGCAATCTTATTTCTACCTCTTGAATGAATATGCCAAGCCATATGATGCAGCAAGTGTTGCGACCGATCTGGCTGTGCCTTTTGTTACATCAGATAATGTGAGTCAAAAAGCACCAGGCAGAAGTACATCAGCTGAAATTTACCAACACATTTTTGATGATATCAATACGGCTATTCCCAACCTTCCTGCTGACAACAGCAATGCGAAGTTTCGTGGTTCAAAGGCCGCCGCTTACAGCGTATTGGCACGCGTTTACTTGTACAGAAGAGAATATAGTGAAGCGTTGCGTTGTGCTGAACTGGCCCTGACCAATACCCGTGCAACAATGATCGATTATACCAATTCGGCAACTTTTCCAACCAATGCCAATGTGGTATCTCATGCAGACGGAATTTACTCTAAGACCTCTGCGGCTGCCTATTCAATATCTGCAGAATTAAAAAGTATGTTCGCAAGCAATGATGCCAGGAGAACAGTTTTGTATTTTAACTGGGCCAGTAATGTAAGGGGGGCAACGCAGTTTTATGCGCAACAAGTAACGCCGGTCTTTGCTTCAACCAATTCCGGTACTACTGTGCAGGAGATGCATTTAATTGCTGCTGAGTGTGCAGCCCGCAGCACTAACCCAACCAGCCTGACTACCGCACTTAGCCACCTGAACGAAGTACGCAGGAACCGGTATACAGGAACACCAGTTACAAGCAGGGATTTTACTTCTACCAGTCAGAGTGCAGTGCTTGATGAGGTATTGGCAGAAAGAAGGCGGGAGTTGCCTTTCCATGGCTTACGCTGGTTTGATATGCGAAGATTAGATATGGAAAACAAGATGCCAGCGATAACCCGTACCACCGCGCAGAATGTAATAGTGGCAACATTAGCACCACATAGCCCCCGGTATACACTACAAATACCGATACAGGTGACGGCTTTTAACCCGGATATGATACAGAATCCGTAAATATAAAATTCAAAAGATGAAGATATATAAATTGAATATATTGGCAATATGCACGGTGGTGATGTTGCTTATGGCTTGTAAAAAAGACGAGTCCGGTCGCAAAGCCCTGCCAGAAGGCAGTGTGGCTTTTGATGTGCCGGCATCAACAGATGTAGTAGCAAGGGCATTAGATATCAGGGAGACGGCACTTCTTAGCATTGAAATGAAAGCGACATTATTAGGTGATGTTTCTTCGGATGTACATTATGTAACCTTTGCAACAGATACCAGTAAAATTGCTGACTATAGGGCGAAGTATGGAAGTGCCGCCCTTTTACTTCCGACTACGAGCTATCTTTTTTACAAAACAACAGTAGCCATTTCGGCTGGGTCTAAACTTTCAGAACCTGGTGTGCTGAACCTGAGTTTTCAGACTGTATTAAGGCCACGCAGCGCCTATGTGCTTCCACTTGTTATTACTGATGTAGATGGGCAACTGCAAGACCCCAAAACACGCAAGGTAGTTTACTATGTTTTTAACACAGGTGATGCAACGTATGTAGACCATACCGGATTTACCGTTACAGCCACCGCATCTTCCACACTTGGCGTTAATGTACCCGCCAGGGCAGTGGATGCAGCCACAGGTTCAACCTTTTGGGCAAGTTCTAATACCACAGTGTTGCCACAATGGGTAAATATCGATTTTGGACGGGCTGTTACCTTTCCAGCATTTGATTATTTCTTTCCAACCGCTGTAACACAGGCCATTGGCGGCTATACCACTTCTGCTAAAGTGGAAACAAGTTCAGATAATATCACCTGGGTAGATAAGGGTACGTATGCAATAGATGTCAACAATACACTGAAAAGACAGACTATAAATATGCCTTCATTAACCACCGCCAGGTATCTGCGTTTCACCATTTTGGCTGCAACTCCATATATGGCATCAGCTACTGTTATCTACAACATAGGTTTTGTAAGTGGAATTTTGCTGAGGAACTAACTGGAGACAACTCTTAATCTATAGAAAATTGAAAATGAAAAAAACACTAATTCTGATTTTGCTGCTGCCTTTTATGGCAGCAGCTCAAAAAAGCTACACCATATCTGGAAAATTGCCGGCCATTAAAGGCAATGCAAAGGCCTACCTTGTTCTTTTAAAGAACAATGCCTGGAAGGAAGTCGACTCTACCGATATCAAAAATGGGCAGTTTCTGTTTACAGGGAGTGTTGATGAGCCTCAGAGTGCAATCCTGGCAGTCAGGCATAATGGCGCAGCAGATTCAGGAAGGCAACGGGATGTTCAAGGCTTTTTTATTGAGAACTCGAAAATTACTGTAATCGGCACAGATTTGATTAGCAATGCTAAAATTACCGGTTCGGTTGCTGACCGTGAAAACGGTGAAAGAGAAGCGATGATTAAACCGGTTACAGCCAAAATCATAAAATTACAAGACGAATTTGGAAAGAAAACAGCAGACGGGGCCTATGTAAAATCATTAGAAGAACGTAAAAAAGCAGGGGACAGCATACAAAAGTTAGTGGCAAAGAATAAGGACATCAGCCTGAAATTTGCCGAAACCCACTTAAATTCTTTTATGGGGCTTTATACCTTTAACATGTATGTGCTCGACAATAAATTCGATCCTGCCAATGTAGAACCCTTGTTTAACCGGTTTTCAGCTAACTTAAAATCTTCTCCTTTAGGCAAGCGCACAATAGAAAAAATAGAAATTGGTAAAAGACGTCAGACAGGTGCCAAAGCAACCGATTTTACACAAAATGACCTTAATGATAAGCCATTTACCCTTTCCTCTTTAAGGGGAAAGTATGTACTGGTAGATTTTTGGGCCAGCTGGTGTGGACCATGCCGTGCAGAAAACCCTAATGTAGTAAAGGCATATAATGAATTGAAGGGTAAAAACTTTGAGATTGTAGGGGTATCACTTGATTATCCGGGTGGTAAAGCTGCATGGGAAGCTGCGGTAAAGAAAGACGGACTGCCCTGGATCCAGGTGAGCGACCTGAAAGGCTGGAAAAATGAAGTGGCTGTGATGTATGGTATCAATTCTGTTCCCCAAAACCTGCTGATTGATCCGCAGGGAATGATCATCGCCAAAAACCTGAGGGGCGAGGCACTTACAGAAAAATTAAAAGAATTGATTAAATAACTGCTGTCGCCATCCTGAAATAAAATGCGTAGCATTCTTGCAGACAAAAATCAACAAATACTACCAGGAAATTCAGGATGACATGGTGCTTTAACGACGTTTAGAAAATTATAAAAAGATGATGAATATAAAGAATACTGTTGCCCTGCTGCTGATGCTTTCAGCAGCAAGCTTTTGCATGGCACAAGATAAATTTGAAATTTCGGGGAGGCTTTCCCAGGCGGGAAATGGAAAGATGGTAATGCTGAGTTATAAAGACAGCAAAGGCAAAGATGCAAAAGACAGCGTGCTGGTGAAAGACGGTAAGTTCTCCATCAGTGGCACCACAGCTTTTGCTTGTAAAGCATATTTATCACTGGAACCACTGAAAAAAGACAGCAGTCAGTTACGCAGACAAGCAGACTTTAAAGATTTTTATCTTGAGAAGGGCAAGTATAAGGTTGAAGGCATTGATAGCATGGCCACAGCCAGTATTACCGGAACCCAGGCACAAACCGATTACAACCAGTACAATGCAAAATTGGGGGCTTTGCTTGCGCAGTTTAAAGAAATAACCCAGCGCTTTTCAAAAGTCTATTATGCGAAAGTAAAAGACACTGTTGAAATTAAGAAGATACAAGCTGAAGCCAGACCTGTTCATGCTAAAATAGAAGCTGCTTTGGACTCCTTTATTTTCAGCCATCCGGATTCATACGTAAGCCTTGATCTAATCAGTGAGAATAAAACTGCTGTTATTGATCCGGTGACTTTTGATCCTTATTATAAGGTGTTGAGCCCAAGGGTACTGGGTAGTTTTACCGGCCAAAAATTAACGGCTAAGTACGACAAGGCAAAGCAAATATCCATCGGCAAAGTAGTAGACTTTACACAAACAGATGATAAGGGTAATGAATTCAAACTTTCTTCATTAAAAGGTAAATATGTACTGGTCGACTTCTGGGCCAGCTGGTGTGTGCCCTGCCGTGCAGAAAACCCACATTTGTTAAAAGCTTATAATCAGTTGAAAGCTAAAGGATTTGAAATTGTTGGAATCTCTTTGGATGAAACAAAGGCAGCCTGGATGAATGCCGTGAAACACGACGGTATGCCCTGGATCCAGGTGAGCGACCTGAAAGGGTTCAAGAGTGAAATCGCAGTCAAATACGGTATTTCAGCTATTCCACAAAATTTCCTGGTCAACCCTGAAGGTGTCATTGTCGCTAAAAATCTCCGTGGCGAAGACGTCGATCAGAAAATTGCAACTTTCATCAAATAAAACCAGATGAAATTTAAAGATTTATAAAATTTGGGCTGGTTATTTTATTGAACCGGCCCAAATTTTATGAATACGTATTCCATTTGCGAAATATTGTTTAGCATGATGATAAATTGTAAACAAATTTCGTTGTTGCAAGAATAAATTGCAAATTAAGGCCTAATGAACGAAGTCCTTTCTATTAAAAATGGCAGCGTAAAATCTTTTGAGCAGGCATACTACTCGTGGAGCGAAAAAATCTATACTTTCGTCTTCCGGCAATGCAACTCTGAGGAGATTGCCGATGAGGTGGTGCAGCAGGTTTTTGTTCGTTTATGGGAAAAGAGGGAAAACCTTTCCCTTGAACACAGCCTGAATATTCAGCTCTTTAGGATGTCGAGAACTATTTTTATTGATGAGCTTAGAAGGGCGGCACGTGCGCGGCACTATCTGGATGAATTGCAGCAAAAGAAAACCCAAAATTTTACAGAGGATAACTTTGAGGGCAAAGAGACTTTGCAAATGGTAAATAATGCCATAGAAAGTATGCCCCCTGTAAGGAAGCAGGTATTTCTCATGAGCCGGATTGAGCATCTTTCTCATCAGCAGATCGCCGAAAAATTGGGCATCTCCCCAAAAACTGTCGAGAACCACATCAACCTCGCTTTAAAATATCTACGCCGTTTTACTCTATTGATGGCCTTTCTGGGGCTGTATTAAGTATTCTGCTTAAAAAATAAAATCCCATTAGGGGATAGCCCATTCTTAAACGTATTCTTATCAAATGACTATAGATGATATATTGATCAGTCGGTTCTTTAAGAACCTATGCACTGAAGACGAAGCCCTGGCCGTAGCCAAATATTTAGAAGCCCATCCCGAAAAACTGGATGAGTTGCTTCCGCAACGGCTATGGGATAATGCGGAGGAACCATTTGTCTTTTCATCCTCTAAAAAAGAGGAATTGTTACAGGCAATAAATGCACAAACGGAAATTAAACAGCGCAGGTCCACTTTAATTCTAAACCTTTCGGTTGCCGCCTCTTTGTTGTTGGTACTAGGTATAGGCTTATGGATGGGCATTGGCCGCCATAAAACGCTAGATCAAATGAAAGACCAGCATAATGTAATAAACAGTTATACACTGGTTAAAATCAATTATGGCAAAGAAGATATGAAGTTAGAGATTGCTGATGGTTCGGTCATTTATTTAAAACCCGGTGGCGAAATTCGTTATCCGGAACAGCTCAGTAAACAAAAAAGGGATTTTAACCTTAAAGGAGCTGCAAGGTTTAAAGTCGCCGAAGATAAAAAACGGCCCTTTAACGTTTATGCGGGAGGAACGGTGACGACCGCACTGGGGACAGATTTTACCATTTCTTCAGTAGAGGAGGGCAATAACGTTAGTGTGTTGTTACACAGTGGTAAGGTTGTTGTTAGCGCCGACAGCAGTGTTCATACCAATGGTATGAAGAAAACCTATTTGCTTCCGGGCAATAAATTGCTGATCAATAAAACAAACTTTAGCCTGGCCCTGATCAAGAACGGGGACCAGCCACTGCAGAAGCGCGAAGTTATTGATCAAAAAGGGCAAACTGAGCTTACCGCCACCGAAATTTCCTTCCGAAACCAATCCCTGGATAAAATTTTCAACGTTCTGCAAAGCGATTTTTCTGCCGACATCCGGTTTGAAAAAGCCCGGTTTAAGGGGATGTATTTTACAGGGTCGTTTAAACGGGATGCCCAAACTGTAGAGCGCATTTTGAATGAAATTGCACTATTGAACCACTTAAATATAGAAAGAAGGGATAGTACCTATATCCTTAAACCACAACCAACAAAACAACCAACCAATTAATTCACCTAACCAACTAAACTATGGACCAACTTTTATTAAAAATCAGGCCAATTTATTACAGCATTATACTGTGCTGTTGTTTTTTGCTGCTATGTAATGACGCGGCCTTTGCACAAACTGGCGCAACAGCAACAGGAATTGTAAAAGATGCCCAAGGGGTTTTACTGCCGGGGGTTTCTGTGCGAATAGAAAACAAGGCCACCAATTTCAGGGCAGGTGCAAGCACCAATGTGCAGGGAATGTTCTCCATTGGCGGTATACCTGCCGGTAAAGATTATACCATCACTTTTACTTCGGTTGGTTATAAGCCAAAAGTGATTGATGGCTATACGATCAGTTTGACCGATAAATTATCCATCGCAGTGGTATTGGATGAAGATGCCGCAGCTTTAGGCGAGGTAGTGGTTACCGCACTCGGCATCAAGCGCAACAAAAAAGCCCTTGGCTATACCATTGCCGAATTAAAGGGAAACGAACTTACCCAGGGAGCAGAGGCCAATGTGGCCAATACGCTATCCGGAAAAGTTTCGGGCGTACAGGTAAGCCGTGCCGCTTCAGGATCCGGAGGTTCATCCAAAGTAATCATCAGGGGGAACAATTCACTGATCGGAAATAGCCAGCCCTTGTATGTGGTAGATGGTGTTCCAATTGATAACCAGAATATCGGTTCGGCCTCCAGTACCGGTGGTACCGATTATGGCGATGGTATCTCTAACATTAATCCCGATGATATCCAGAGTATTTCGGTATTAAAAGGACCAAATGCTGCGGCTTTATATGGACAGCGCGGAAGTAATGGCGTTATTTTAATCACTACCAAATCCGGAACATCAGGAAAGGGAATGAACATTCAGTTCAATAGTGATTTTTCATTAGGTAATGCGCTGGTTGAACCCGACTTTCAGAATGAATATGCACAAGGATTGAACGGAAACTTTACCCATTTGAGGAAAGCTGATGGCAGTATCATTACCATGAGCCAGGCCATCGCCGGGGGGATTACAGGAACGCCGAAAATGAGTGCCGGTCGCGATCGTTTAACCCGTTCCAGCTGGGGGCCTAAAATGGAAGGTCAAAGTTATGAAGACCAATGGGGAAACCTGCTGTCACTTACGCCACAGTCAGACACCTATTCGGCATTTTTTCAAACTGAAAAACAATATGTAAATAACATAAGTGTAGAAGGGGGCAATGAGAAGGTCAATTACAGGTTATCTTACGCCAATACCTATATTGATGGTTATGTGCCTACCAATGTAATTAACAGGAACAACTTTAACCTGCGTACACAAGCTAAAATCACCCATAAATTTAATCTGGATGCCAAGCTGAATTATGTCATTCAGGACGGCACCAACAGGCCTACTTTGTCGGATGCTTCCGATAACCCTGCATACCTGTTGATCAGTCAGCCGAGGAGTATCCCTATGGACATCATGTCCCAATACAAATGGACGGCCAATGATGTAGCCAAACAATTAGGGTATACCAATATTTTCGCAGGGCTCGAAAAAACCTATGCCACCAATAGTTCTACGGCCAATCCTTACTGGACCATCAATGAAACCAGAAATACCGACCGTAGGGACCGTGTTATTGGTTTACTGAGGTTATCTTACGATTTTATGCCCTGGTTAAAACTGACCGCTACCGGAGGAACAGATTTTTATACCGATCAGCGCCTTCGCTACCGTGCCGTAAATACCTACCAGAGTTTGAACCGTAAGGGAGACATGAGTGAAACGGTTATCCGGGTCCGGGAAGATAATTATGATGCCTTGTTAAACAGCAACTTTAAGCTGGAGAACGGGCTGGGCTTTACCCTAAACGTGGGTGCCAGTCACTTGAGCCGTTACTTACGCCAAACAGGTAACTCCGGAAGCCAGTTTGTGGTGCCCAACTTGTATGTCATCAATAATACCCTAACCAACTCCTATATTTTCGGCTTAACCGAGTCGGAAATTAATTCGGTATATAGCTCCGGACAAGTTTCTTATAAAGACTATTTGTATCTGGACCTTTCTGCACGTAATGACTGGTCTTCTACATTATCAAAAGAGAACAACTCTTTTTTCTATCCTTCTGTAAGTGCCAGCTTTATCGCTTCCGAAGCCCTTAATTTTAAGAGCAATGTGATCCGTTACCTTAAATTGAGAGGTTCATGGGCACAAGCGGGTAGTTCAGGTAATCCTTACCAGTTAACAGGTACCTATAGTCTAGATCAGTTTACCCATGGCGGCGTGCCACTGGCCTCTTTTACCTCTATTATTCCAGATAAAAACCTTACCAATGAGCTGACTACCTCCATAGAGTTTGGTTCAGACCTCGAATTGTGGTCGGGGCGGGTAGGCTTAGGCTTTACCGTTTATCAGGCTTCAACTAAAGATCAGATTCTGGATGTTCCTGTATCTCCGTCCAGTTTGTTTACTGTGATGCGGATCAATGCCGGCGAAATCCGTAACCGGGGTATAGAGGTATCCCTAAACGCTACGCCAGTTAAAACCGCATCAGGTTTTACCTGGAAAACAACTTTCAACTTTAATAAAAACCAAAACAAAGTGTTGTCGCTACACCCGGGGGTTGATACCTATTTATTGGGATCAGATAGGGGGATCAACGTAGTGGCCGAAGTGGGTAAACCTTTCGGACAGTTGATCGGTACCCAGTTTGCCTGGTTAAGGGATGAGAACGGAAACCGTTTGATCGATCCAAACACTGGCTTGCCTTTAACGACCACCAGTAGGGTACAGGAAACCATTGGTAATGCACAGCCGGATTGGTTGGGCGGTTTTTTCAACTCGTTTACCTATAAAGGGTTAACCTTAAATGCTTTGATAGACATTCGTCAGGGCGGGATGATTTTTTCTCAAAGTAACAGGGAAGAAATCATTTATGGCACCAGTAATAAAACGGTAGCGGGCAGGGACGGATCCTACCTGGCAACAGGCGTAGTGGCTAAAAAGAATACAGACGGCAGTTGGAGCGGCACCGGAGTAGCTAATACAAAAACGGTAAAGGCACAAGACTATTGGAATGTGGTAGCCAGCGATAAAGAAGTAATGGTATCTGAAGAAATGCTCAACGATGGCAGTTACATCGCGATGCGCGAATTGAGTTTGCGTTATCAGATCCCGGCTAAATACTTACCTACCAGTAAAATTCGAAATGCTACTGTTGGTGTGTACGGACGTAACCTGTTTTATTTTCAGCGCAAAACTGATGGGTTCTCTCCGGAGTCGGCATCCTTTAATACTTCCAACTCTTCCATCGGTATCGAGTCTACCTCCTTACCTATGCTTAGAAATATTGGATTTAACCTGAGTATTGGATTTTAACCTGACCATTAGCATTAGAAATTATGAAAACGAAAAATATCATCAAAATAAGCCTATATAGTTTATCCATCGCCATTGGTTTTAGTGCCTGTACCAAGGATTTTGAAAAGTTAAATACACCACCCACTTCTATCACCGCCATCGATCCCGCCCTGGTTTTCTCCAGGGTATTGAAAGACGGTGTCTTTGCAGAGGGGGGAGAGTTACCTAACAATAAATTTGGTTCATGGGTACAGCATTGGGCAGGTGGGGCGGTAGTACCCGTATCCAGGTATATAGAATCCTCTGAAGATGCGATCTGGGAGCAGCACTATGGACTGATCCGCGATCTGCGCCAGATTCGCGTGGAATTAACCGGAAAAGAAAATGATCCTTCAGGAAGAGCTAAACTGGCCATCGCCCGGATTTATGAAATCAGTATCTGGCAACGCTTAACCGATCTGTTTGGAGATATTCCTTATAGCCAGGTATCTAAGGATGCAACGTCCATCAATGTAACGCCGGCATTTGACACACAGGAAAGTATATACAGCTCGCTAATTGCTGATCTGGATGCTGCCATGAACAGTCTGAACGATGCTGACGAAAATTACGGCACGGCCGATTTCTTTTATAAAGGCTCAACAGCCATTAACTCCTGGCGTAAATATGCAAATTGCTTAAAACTGAAGTTAGGTTTGAGATTGCGTTATGCCAACCCTACGCTTTCCAGAACAACGGTAGAAGCAGCTATGGTTAACCCGGCTTTGTTGTTCAGTTCTAATGCAGACAATGCTGCGGTAGCAACATTCAACAACGCACAACCGGTTAATACAAATCCTATGCTGCGCCAGTTCCTTACCGGAAGCGCTGATTTGCGGTATCTTGCATCTGCTTTGGTGGGCAAGCTGAAAACCTATAACGATCCGCGCCTGCCATTGCTGGCACAGGCAACCGTAAGTAGTGTAACAGCCGGACAGCCTGATTATGTAGGTTTAGGCGTAGCCCTAAACGATACGCAATTGTCGCAGGTAATTAGAAATAACTATTCAACTGCTTCATTGAGCACCTGGTTTAGTCAGAGTTTTGCACCTATTCCAGCTTATTCATTTACTTATTCGGAAGTTTGCTTTTTCAAAGCCGAAGCTGCATTGCTGGGCTGGGGTGCACAACCTGCAGCGGCCGAAGGCTTTTTTAAAGCCGGAGTAGCTGCTGCCTTTCAATTGCCCCCATATAACATTGCTACAGTTCCACCTGCTTACGATAGTGCTGTATTGTCTTTTGCCGGACTTACCGATGATCAGAAGCTGGACAGGATTATGACCCAAAAGTGGATCCATCTGTTTGGCAGAAATTATGAGGCCTTTGCGGAATGGAGAAGAAACGGTCTACCGGCCTTAACACCGGGCAGTAACCTTGGCTCTACCAATGGGAAAATCCCACGCCGGGCAATTTACTCCACCCGCGAGTCGCAGTTGAATACCAGTAATTACAATGCCGCTGTTGGGCGCCTAAGCAACGGCGATTCCTTCCTTTCCAAAGTTTGGTGGGACAAGCGATAAGTAACAGCTAATATGGACCGGGTAATTGATGTACCAATTACCCGGCTCCTTAGGCATCCTGAATGACTATTTTATGGCCTTTTTCGTTACTTTTTCGGTCTTTCCATAGGATGTTCTTTCAGTAATTGTTCTGTTGTATAGAAGTCCTTTTTACTTTGGGTAGCTTTCCTTACTGCTTTCACTTTCTCCGGAGAAATAGCCGGCCCGTTATTTCCGAACGAGTTACGGACATAGGTTAATACGGCCGCTACTTCATTGTCTTTCAGTATCTCACCAAACGGCGTCATGGGAACCTGGCCGGGATATTTCTTGCCATTTACCACTATCGGCCCCATTACGCCTTTCAACACCAGTTTGATCAGTCTTTCGTCACTTCCATTTACCCATTTATTGGGCGTGAGGGGTGGGAAACCGGAAGCTGTGAGCCCTTTACCATCAGGCTGATGGCAGGTTTGACAGTATCCCTCTTTGTTATAAATGATTTTCCCCTGGTTAAACAATGCTAGTGTGGCGCCTTTGAGTTCTGTTTTTTCCTTTTTCTCTTTTTCTTCTTCTACATTTTTCCCGTTCAAATGTGCCACAGCGGTTCTGTAAGCAGGCAGCATCCAGTTATCCAGCGGCAACTTATTGGCCTCCGCTAAAACGGGAAGTCCTTTTTCCTTACCTATCCATGAAGCGGCCACGATAGCCATCAGTCTTACACGGTTATTTTTATCCCTGGCGGCTTCCATCAGTAAGTTTGCCTGGTCTGGCAGCTGGTGTCCTGTATACCGTACTACCTGTACTGCGGCAGCCCTTGCGCGATAATCTTTCGCTTTCAATACCTGTTTTAAAAGCCGCTGATCTACTTTGTTCATTCCCCAGCTCACCCAAAGCCCTTCCAGTAAATGATGTTCATATCTGGCGTCGCTGGTGTCCAGCTTCGCTACCCATGTTGTGAGTTTAGCCAGTACCTGGGCAGCATCACGGCCCCTCAGCTCCCGGCGGGTTCTGTAGCGGGTACGGTATTCGGGCAGTTTAAGATTATCCAGGAGTTCTTCTATACTGGCGCCTGCTATTTTAGCCGGTTTTACCAAAGGCCTCGAAGGATAAGTAATGCGGTAGATCCTTCCATGTGAATGGTCGCGAAGGGGGTCACGTGCATTGTGCTGCATATGTCCGATGAGGATATTATGCCAGTCGACCACGTATAGTGAACCATCAGGTGCAAATTCCAGATCTACCGGACGGAAATTAGGATCATCGCTCACCAGCAGGTCCTGACGGAAACGGCTTTTATAACCTGTTCCGTCATTCTCCAGTGTATGTTCTTTTGTTCCCAGGAAACCGATGGTATTGTTGATCAGGAAGTCTCCCTGGATATCATCAGGAAAATGGCGGCTGGATACAATTTCAATGCCTGATGTTGGTCGTACCAGGTGTTTTTCTTCTATCAGTTGTTTTGATTTGTGCGTGGCCTGTCCATATCTCGGCAATACTGTTCCGGGAAGCATCCAGCGAAAATCAGGGCTGGATGTTTCTGCAAAGAAGGGCTGCCCCCAATCATCGAATGTAATGCCCCATGGATTTGGAATGGCCAGTTGTGCCGTGCGTTCCAGTTTCCTGCGTCGTGGGTCGTATCTGTAAAAACCACCGTTGGTAGCATAAACAGGCCCGTAAGAAGTCTCTACATTGGTACGCAGGAATACCCCTTCGCCCGAATAAATTGCCCCGGAGGGATCTGTTGTGAAGGCATGACTGCTATGGTGCGAGTCGTGGTCATCAAATCCGCTTAACAAAATTTCTTTCTTATCGGCTTTATCATCACCGTCTGTATCTGTCAACAGGATAAGATTGGGACCCTGAGCTACGTATACACCTTCCGGTGCAATCTCAAAACCGAGTGGTAAATGGAGCCCATCTGCAAAAACGGTTTGTTTATCCGCTTTGCCGTCCTGGTTGGTATCTTCAAGAATAATGATCTTGTCGTTCGGCTTTGCATCTCCTACTTTATATTGCGGATAGCTGGGCATAACGGCTACCCATAGCCGCCCTTTATTGTCGAACGATAACTGTACTGGTTTGGCCAGAAAACTAAACTCCGTTTCTGAAGCAAATAATTCCACCTTATAGCCCGGTGGTACTTTCAGGCTGTTTACGGCTTCCTGCCCCATGAGGTATTTAAGATTGCCGTTTTTATTGTTGGGGGTATAGTTGGTTTTAACCTCAGGCAATACGCTTGTATGCTTATCAGCAGCTTCCAGGTCCATTTTCTTCCCTTTAGCTGCCAGCCAAATAGCAGTATCCCTGATCGTTGTCATCTCACGGATCTTCTTTATTTCAGCGGGAAAATTATCTGGGCCGTATGGTTTATACCTGCGGCCATATACGTGCACCCCGTTAGGGATTTTAAAATCGTTCAGCCACATCCAGTTCTTTTCCATAACGGCATCGTGCACCAGCTTTCTGTTGCTTTCTGCCGGGGAAGCACTTTGTCCGAAAATCTGGTCTGCCAGCAATGCCCCAAGTTTTTTATATCCTTCTTCATTCAGCTGGGAACCATCGATGGTTAATGGCGCTTTAGCTGCTGCATACCATTTTAATGAAGGGTTGAACACATCTACAAAGCGTACCTTATTCTGTGCCGCTATCTCCTTCATTGCATTGGTGTACAGTTGAAGGTTTTCATTTTCCTTCCTGCCATCTGGCAGATCGTAGCTGCTTTTACCGCTAAGGTCCTCAAAAGCTATGGGCGAAACAATCACCAGCTGCGGCGCCGAAGTACCATTATATTTTTGTTTCAGGGTCCATTTAATAAAAGCATCAAGTTCAGCTTTATAGTTGTCGAGCCCCTCTTTTCCTGCAAAAGACTCATTAAATCCAAAAAAGGAAATGATCACGTCCGTTTTGAGCCTGCTGAGCCATTGATCAGGTGTTTCAAAAAAACCTTCTCCGGGGTCATCCATTTCCAATGTGCCGCCGGCATCTTTCCTTTTTACCAGGTTTGCCCTTTCTACCTGGAACTTTTCCGCACCGGGGAAGGCCCAAGGGGAATTTCTGCTGGCATGGGGGCGGAAGCCAGGCGTTTCTCCTTCATCGCACATATTGCGGATCAATAATTCATATGTCGGAAAACGAAGCTGCAGTTCCGTTTCAAAATTATCATAATGGATCATTCTCGATCCCAGGTTATTGCCAATCAGGGCAATACGCGTTCCTTTAGCAATCGGTAAGGGGGTGTCTTTATATTTAAAGGCATTTATTAGTATCGCCGCAGGTACAACTACGAAGAGGCATAGCACGCTGATCTTTATTAGTCTCATCATCTCTGGCAGGTTTATTTAGCAACACGGTAAGGCACCTGGATATCCATTTTGCCTTTCCATTTCTTTGGCACTTTCAGTCCCAGTTCATCGTGAACGGCATTGATCACGAGCCGCTGAAAAGATTCTATCCTGAAATCTTCGGGATGGCCGAGCGTGGTCATAAAAATCTTTCCACCGAAAGAATTGGTGCCGGTCCAGGCAACGGGGTTTTCCACAGCAGCTTTTTGCGGGTTTACCGCTTTGCCTGTGAGCAATATCGTGGAGCCTTTCAGCGGATAGTCGGGCACCACATGGTACAACCATGAGCGAACGTGAAAATCCTTTGCTACGCCTGTCAGGATAGGATTGGCAGATGCCTGGGGAACGGTGCTCACATCTGTGCTGCTATTGTGCCCGTAGTGGGTATGCTTAGCTTTTCCTCCCCAGCCCGGGGGCGCATTCAATGCAAACTCACCGAAGGCGTTCCATTTTTCGCTGGCATGTCCTTTAGGGAAATTGAATGCATGTGTCGTGGTGCGGAAACCCATTACAGGTTTTCCTGACTTCAGGTAGGCTTCAATATGGGCAAGCTGCTCAGTAGGGAGTCTTCGCCAGCGCAAATAGAAAACAGCTAAATCTGCATCCTTTAATGCCTCCAGCCCTGGAATATTCTCTTCGCTGTTGTGGTCCGGGGATGCTTTCAGGACGATAGTCCTCATGCCATAATTCTTTTCCAGTTCGGCCGCAATGATGGGAAGGGTTTCTTCACCACTGTATTCATGGTCCCCACATACAAAAACCACGAGGGGTTTTTTAACCTTTTGCGGAGATGGTGCACAGAACAATACTGTACTTAGGGTTAACAATAAACCTGCAAAAAAAGTATTCATCTTAATTAGGATTAGTGATTATCATACAAATGAGTTGCGATTATATACGCTATTTAATTCGGGCTGCCGGCCTGCAAGTACTGCTACTACATTATTTACTGTAAGCAAGCACATCTGCCGGTAGGTAGACGCGGTGAGGCTGGCAGAATGCGGTGTCACAAATGCGGCAGGGTGCTGTACAACGGCCAGGCTCTGTACGGGTGGTTCATCGGGTAGTACATCAGCAGCAAAACCGGCAATTGTCCCCGTGTTCAAAGCATCCAGGAGTGCTACATGATCTATCAGCGCACCCCTGGCCGTGTTGATCAGGAATGCCTGTGGCTTCATTAATGCCAGTTGCGCTGCTCCGATTATCTCGTTCGTTTCATTGCTTAGAGGTAGGTGCAGGCTAACTATATCCGATTGCCGTAATACTTCTTCCATAGGGAGGTCTTGTGCTGACCTGCTCCAGGACAGGACTTTCATGCCAAAGGCTTCTCCAAGTCGGGCCACCCGTTTTCCGATATTTCCCATTCCCAGTATACCTAGGGTTTTGCCGTTCAGCTCATCACCGGCATATTGATTGCGCCAGTTCCAGTCGTTCTGTTTAACACGTTCCACCGATCTGTACATGTCGCGCATTAACATCAGCATTAAAGCGAGGGTATGCTCTGCAATGGTGGCAGCATTACTGCCCGGGGCATTGATCACCCTGATCTTTCTTGCAGTTGCTTCGGCAACATCTACATTATCCAGGCCCACACCACATCTGGCTGCTACCTCTAAATGAGGGCAGGCTTCCATCAAGGCCTTATCTATTTGCTTTTTTCCCCTCGTAATAACCGCATGTACTTCCACATTGTTCAGTGTATCTTTTAATTCGGCATCATCGTATCCTGTGCATACATTCACATTTTCCTGCAATACGGCCAATGCTTCCTCTGCGATGGTTTCCAGTAACAATACGTTTTTCATCAGTATATAATTTGTCTTTTATCGGTTATGATGGTTTCCTTATGGCTTGTTGTGATATAAGGTGGCATCGTCAGATTTTAAGCCTCTGAAATCGTTCCTTTTTGAAACATACAAGCCTTCTTCATACAGCTCATCTTTAAAGATGCGGTCGTCCACTCCCGCTCCGGGTATAGAAGAAATCTCGACCAGGTTACCAGAAGGGTCACGCACAAACATCTGCATGGCACCATCGGGTAGCTTTCTTACTTTTCCCCATGGATTTACATCAATAGCGTTCAGTTCTTTCATGCGAAAGAAGATACTGCTAAAATCGTCTACCTGCACACAAATATGCCCGCGAAATGAAGTACGGTCTTCCCATTCCGAAATATGCAATTGTTGTTCATCGTTAAATTTGAAAAACATAACGGGATAATCGAACCGAAAAGCGGGGAGGGGTTCAAGGCCGAGTTCCTGTTTGTAGAACTCACCTGCTTTTTCCAGGTTATCTACGATGAGCGTAACGTGGTTAATTTTAAGTGCTTTTGCCATAAGTAATGATTTAAACCGGTTGCTTAAACTGTTTCACAAAATCCCAGTTAGGGGTTAGCCCCAATCCCGGGGCAGAGGGTGCGGCGATCTCCCCATTTATAACGGAGATCTGTTCGTTCACCAGCTCGTACATCATGGGGTTTCCGCCCAGCGAAAACTCAATGATAGTTGCCGAAGCCGAGGCAAATGCTACGGTTAGCCCTGCCATAAAAGAAAATGCAGAACCCCAGCAATGTGGTGCCAGTTCCAGCTGGTGTACACTGGCCAGATGGCTTACGCGCATCGCTTCCGAAATACCACCAATTATGGCAGCATCCGGCTGGATGACATCTATAGCCCTGATTTGTAAGAGATCATGGATGTCAAAGCTGGTAAACTCGCTTTCGCCTGCGGCGATAGGTATATGGGTGGAAGCCCTTACCTCTGCAGTTCCTTTTCTATTGTCAGGACTGATGGGCTCTTCAAACCAATATACATTAAAGTCTTCCACACCTCTGCAAAATTGCTTCGCCTCTGGCACGCTGAAAGTTCCATGTGCATCTACCATCAATTTGATATCCGGCCCCAGTGCGGCCCTTGCTACCTTTACCCTGTTTATACTTTTCTGCACGGTATCGTCCATCACCCCAACACGCATCTTCACCGCTTTAAACCCCTTGCTCACGTAGCCTTTCAATTGTTCGCCGATATTGTGCTCATCTGCCCAGCCCCCACTCGCATAGGCTGGCATTTTCTCTCTGCAGGCGCCACCCAGCAGGTCCAACACGGGAACGTTCAGCATTTTCCCCTTCAGGTCCCATAATGCGGTATCGATGCCGCTCATGGCGGATATGGTAAGGCCCCGCCTGCCAAGGATAGGGAATTTTCTTCCCCTTGACAATGCGTAGTGGTCCCTTGTTCCGTTGTACATTTCTTCCCACAGGCGGGTGATGTCTTTTACAGACTTGCCCATTAGTATGGGTTTCAGTTCATTTTTGACGCAATTTACAATGGAAGCGCATATTCCGGAAGAGCCTACCGCAGCTTTGGCTTCCCCAAATCCCTGCAGTCCTGAATCTGTTGTTATGACTACAAGGGTCATGTCAAAATTGGTGAGCAGCCCATAGTCTGAAGTGTGTTGTTTTGCTTCGGGAATTGGGCAACGTAACCAAAATGCTTCTACATTAGTGATTTTCATGCTTTAGATAAGTTTTGATAAGGTATGATATGATTCTTTGGTGAGCATGGTATAAAATGCATCTGTAACAGAAGAGCTGCCATGATCTATCAGGAATTTCTCCTGTTCAGGGCTAAGGTTTTCAGGCATTTCATCGATGCAGCCGGGGTAGGGGTTGGCGGGTGTGCGGTCCAGTGGCGCACAGAACTCTACAGAAAGCACATCGTTATAATTTACTTCCCGCAGTGTGTCTACAATCTTTTGCCAGTTAAGGTGTCCCATTCCGGGGGCCATCCTGTTGTTGTCGGCCACATGAAAACCCACCAGCTTGTCCTTCGCCATTCTAATGGCTTCAAACATGTCCTTCTCTTCCATATTCATATGAAAGGTATCGAGGCATACGCCACAGTTCGGGCCAACTTCGGCGGCCAGTGCCAGTGCCTGCTCTGCTCGGTTGATAAAGTAAGTTTCAAACCTGTTGATGGGCTCTATACCCAGCAATACACCAGCGGCTTCACTGTATTCATATATTTCCTTCATGGAATTAACAGCCCAGTCCCATTCTTCTTCCGGTCTTCCGTCGGGCACTATCTTTCCTACTGTACCCGGAACTACCGAAACCATATGTCCGTCCAGTTCTTTCACCATTTTCACTACATCCTTTACATACTGTACAGAGGCTGCACGTTGCGCCTCGTTGCCGGCCAGCAGGTTACGTTCACCCAGCATCAGCGTTACAGAGCCCCAGCAAGAGAGGCCATGCTCCTTCATTAGTTTTCTCAGGTCTTTTGTGTTGTACTGGTCCGGGCTTCCGGCAATTTCAAGCCGGGTATATCCGATAGCAGAAACCCTTCGTATCGTGGTTTCTATAGTTTCAGCACGCATCCAGTTGTGTATCGCGAGTTCCATAACGAGTTGTATAAATTTGGTTAGTTTGATTGTAGACTGTGTTTAGCAAATGCCTAACATAACAAACTTATTCAGATTTCGGTTGAAATAAAAGTACTTGATTTGCTAATTTATGATACTATATTTACCTTAATGCTTAATTTTTGCTCCTGAAAATAAGTATTGTACTAAAAACCAGTCATATGAAAGCTTCTTACCGACATATATCTACTCCTGAGGATGCCAGTTTTGCTATCAAGGAATACTGTCAGCCAAGGTTCACCAATACTTTTCACTTTCACCATGGGTATGAAGTGATCCTGATCGTGAAAAGTTCAGGCCATGTGTATGTGGGCAACAAAATGGTGAATTATAATGAAGGGGAGATCTTTATGTTCGGGGAGGGGTTGGTACATTGTTTTTCTAATGACAAGTTATCTATGAATATCCCCGAAGCAGCACACGCTATAATCGTACAATTCACTGCGGATTTCATGGGAAAGGATTTCTTTGAGCGCCTGGAGCTGAGAAAGGTAAAAGAACTGCTGCAGCAATCTGTTTATGGTATAAAATTCAGTACCGCCGGGTCTTCCCTCATCGAGAAGTTCTTCCAATTCCAGCCTAACCAGCAAATGAAGAACCTGATCCTGTTGCTGCAGATTCTTGAAGAACTGTGCCTGCGCAGTAGCGAAGGGGCTTTAGTGCTAACAGATGATATCAGGAAAATACGGTACAAGGAAAGTGATTCTAACAAACTGGCCTCTATTTTCAACTATGTATTTGAAAATTATCATCATGATGTAGATATCAGCTCGGCGGCTTCCATGGCCTGCATGAGCAAAGCAGCATTTTGCCGTTACTTTAAAAGAAGCACCCACAAAACTTTCTCGCAGTTTGTAAATGAGATCAGGATCAACCACGCTACTAAATTATTAATAGGAAAGGAGTATAACATTACAGACATATGTTATGCCTGTGGTTTTGATAATGTTTCTTATTTCAACAGACAGTTTAAAATCCTCCAGGGTATATCACCCAGGGAATACCGTAAAGTATTTATTGAAAGGAATGCCAATACGCCTTTGTTGCGGGCTGCCGATTGAAATGTAGAGTGATTATGTGCTGATGTTCCAATCTATACACATATATTACACTGCTGATGCGCATGGATTGGCGGACGACATAGATTAATTTTATAATGTTAAACAAATATGCTATTTAAACAAGAAACCCTGGCAGGTCTAAAGACTGGAAAGATTACAGTGGCCTTCCGTAAATGGAACAAAGCTTCAGTTAAAATAGGAAGCTCAATCAAGACCGCCGTTGGCATTATTGAAGTCCTGGATATTGTTAAAGTCGAATTGCCTGAAATTAAACTGTCTGATGCCCTGGAAGCTGGCTTTTCAAGCCTGGAATCTCTAACCGGGAACTTAAATAAGATCGTTTCAGGCGATATCTATCGGATTTCCCTGCGCTATAAATCAGAAGACCCTCGTTTATCCTTACGAGAACAAACGGGCCTTACACCAGAACAATTTGAACTTTTGTCAAGCAAACTAATGCGGTTAGACCAATTCAGTAGACAATGTGCATGGACTGTGGAGGTACTTAAAGCCATAAGAAATAACCCAAAATTGAAGGCCGGAGAATTGGCCATAAAGGTTGATAAAGAAAAAGAATGGCTGAAAATTAATATACGCAAGCTAAAAAACCTCGGATTAACCATTAGCCACGAACCAGGGTATACACTCTCCCCACTTGGTCATTATTACTTAGAGACAATAAAATCTACATTATAAAAATAGATCCTCAACCATTCAGCGATCCAATGTGCCGGTAGGTATTTAGGAGCACGCCCGTTGGTGTGGTCATCGTGCTAACGAATTCAAATTTGCGTGCATCAAAGCTGTCCGATAAAATACGTTTGCCATGGCCTAATAATACCGGGTATACGATTAGTATAACGTCGTCTATCAATCCTGCGTCAAGTAGCAAAGACGTCAGTGATATACTTCCCGAAATCACCAGGTCAGGGCCATCTGTCAACTTGAGTTTGCGGACCCCCTCAATTATATCATCACTTAAATCCTTCACTGGTCCCCATTTAAGACTTTCAGGTCTGTGGGTTGCTACGTATTTGGTTGCAGCATTTATAGCGTTTGCCATTGGAAAATCCCCTGCATTTGGCCAGTAACCTAAAAACTCATCGTAGGTTTTGCGGCCAAGCAGCATATCAAAACCTGTACCGTACGCCTCAAGAAGCATAGCCATACCGGCAGGGGTGCGGTAGGGTGCAGTCCATGCACCGTATGCATAGTTTTTATCGTGCTCAATCACCCCGTCAAGCGAGATATGTTCGAAAATCCTGATTTTTCTCATTTTGTTTCTATGTTAATGGTTGTTCAAATTTAAAGCGGACTAGCTTGATCGCGTGAGGGGCAATTATGACAATATTGGGGTGTTTTTAACCATTTGCATTTATATCTATATCACCAACCTATGAAATTACCTTAACGTAAAGGAACCTGGATCAATGCCAGCATAAAGTCAACTGACCTTATGGGATCCAACTGGCAGTGGGTTTATATTTGGTTTGTTAGATAAGATATTGATTTTCAGTAGTATGGTTGGTTGTTTTTTTGCTTAAAACGTTAAAAAGTGTACAAAAACGTCAAAACGCGCACAAAGCGTCTAATTGCGACCAGCCCCATTTTCATAGCCCATACATTCGGTTATGAAATAAAAACAAGCAAAAGTGAACAACATTAAATTAAGGTCAGGACCCTGTCTATTCCTAAAAACACCTTACAAAAATTGGATTAACCATTATCTTTAATAATCATGGAAAAACCAAGAAAAGGTATGAATGGCAGACGAGCCGATTCCTACGAAGAGACTTTTAAGATC